>Ga0080004_1239403_pt1 | contig 86521 bp, 67 predicted proteins | sample WasSprMetagenome_FD_69207 | JGI IMG/M metagenome (GOLD analysis project Ga0080004, IMG submission 69207) | Sulfidic aquatic microbial communities from Washburn Spring, Yellowstone National Park, USA - WS (SPADES assembly) (version 2) | ecosystem: Environmental > Aquatic > Thermal springs > Hot...
AGGTAGCTCTCAGAAGCATCCTCAACGCCAACGGCCTCAGATACATCAAGAGCCAGAACGTTTACACCATCACCCTTAAAACCCAGCCAACCGAGACAACTACCACTCCAACAACTCCAACGCCGGAAACAACAACCGAAACCACCACGCGCACAAGCGTAACGGTTGCGAAGATTCCTCTTATGCGCGCCGACCCGGCTGAAGTAGCCCAGGTCTTCGGCGGTACCGTGATAACCGGCGGCTTAATCGGACCGGGAGGCGGATACGGCGGCTACGGCCTGAGCGGCTTCGGCGGTTATGGAAGCATTGGTCTGGGTGGATACGGGCTCGGCGGCTTCGGTAGCTACTACGGAGGCCTCGGTGGATTTGGTGGCATCGGATACGGCTCCTGGGGCGGTATAGGCTCTTGGGGCGGCTACGGCGGCTTGGGCACCGGAACCTGGGGCGGCCTGGGATACGGCGGACTTGGCGGCTACGGCTCCTGGGGAACTGGCTACGGCCTCGGAACCTACGGCTACGGCGGCGTTTCCAGGCCATAGCAACTGCCATCTTTCTCCAAAAGAACCGCCGGCGAGCGCACAATCAAAACGCGCCCGCCGGCAGTTTCGCTTTAGCCGCGGTTAATCTCCGCCGCCAACGGCAACCTTCTCCATCTCCGGCTTCGGCGCCCTGCCGAACACCCCTTTTAACCTCACGGCTATATCGTCCATGATGGTGTAAATCACCGGAATGACCACCAGCGTCAAAAGCGTCGACAACAACAGCCCTCCGATAACGGCTATTGCCATCGGCGCCCTGATCTCCGAGGCGTTGCTCGTGGCCATCGCGGTCGGCAGCATGCCGAACACCATCGCCATCGTTGTCATCAAGATCGGCCGGAGCCTTGTTGGACCAGCCTCCAAGATGGCATCATCTCGCTTAAGGCCCCTGCTTCGAAGCGTGTTGGTGTAGTCAACCAAAAGTATGGCGTTCTTCGTAACCAAACCCATCAGCATGATTATGCCGATGTTGGAGATGATGCTAAGCGTATTGCCGGTCATGAGCAGAGCCAGCAGTGCGCCTATCATCGCCTGCGGAAGCGCAAACATGATGATGAACGGGCTTAACAGCGATTCGAAAAGCGCCGCCATCAGCATGTAAACCAGCGATATGGCAAGCAACAGTGCCGAGAACATGCTGGAGAAGCTCTCCCGCATTATCTCGCTTGTACCGCCGGCGTTGACCCTGGTATTCCCCAGCGGAATATCCGCTATAGCCCTGTTGATAGCCTGCTGCACATTACCAAGCCTGTAGCCCGTTGCCAGGTTGGCGCTAACCGTTACCAACCTCTCGCGGTTCTTCCGTTCCACTTTGTTAGGCGCCGGCGCAACCACAACGCTTGCCACATCCTTCAGATACACCGGTCGGCCCATATAATTGCCAACCACGATGTCCTCCAGTTCCTGGCCCTTGGTTCTGGATTCCTTGTTAAGCCAAACCCGAATGTCCCACTCATCGCCGGCTATGCGGAACTTGCTGTCGGTGTTGCCGGCGAAAGCAGTGCGGACCGCTGAACCGATCTGCGCCGCGGTCAAACCGAACTCGGCCGCGCGCACCCTGTCCACACTTATCTGGTATTCGGGCTTACCCATCTTTGTGGAGATTTCAACATCCACAACCCCGGGAACCTTAGACATTCGCTCGGCAATCATATTCGCCACGCGGTTCAGCTCCGCAAGGTTGTAGCCCGTCACCTCCATTTGTATTGGCGACCTGCCACCTCCCATCCGGCTCACCTGGTAAACACGAATGGCCGTTGCAGGGATATGCGCGGTTTTCGCCACAACTTCGTCCATCACTTCGCGCACCGGTCGCCGCTGCGGCTTGCGGAAGAACCCCAAAAAGCCGCTTCCTTCGGCAAAGCGGTCGATAAGCTTCACCGTTATGCGGGCATACTGGGGGCCCTCCTCGCCGCCGCCCATCATACCAGCCGCACTGCTGGACCCAACCGTGGAGTAGAAATAGCTGACTTCCCGCCCCATATTGGCAAGGACATTCTCTATCCGGCGCACCACTTGGTCGGTGCGCTCCAGCGAAACTCCGGCCGGCATTTCCACCACTATCGAAAATTCACCCTGGTCCACATCGGGAGTCATTTCAAATCCAAACGGAAACCGAACCGTTAGAGCTATCACCACAACTGCAACCGTGAACGCCAAACCAACATTCCTGGACCTAGAAAACACCGTGCCCAACAAGCCCAAAGCGCCTACAGCCACCGCCATCGGTATGCGCGCCGGACCGAGAGGAAACATCATGGCGAAGACCACAAGCAGCGATGCTGTACCGATAACCACCGTAAGCAGGCGGTTGTTAAGCGCCCAAGCCAACAACCTGCGGTATCTGGCATCCAAACCGGAATAGAACCTATCGAACGCCGCAAAGAGCCGGCCTGTTAAAGTGCGGGGCTCACCCTCGGTGCCTTCGCCCTCCGGTTTCAGCCATTTCGAGGCAAGCATCGGGGTAAGTGTGAACGACACAAACAGGGAGAACAGCGTTGCCATGGCAACCGTGAGGCCGAACTGGCGGAAGAACTGCCCCACAATGCCGCTCATGAACGCAATCGGCACAAACACCACCACGTCCGTAAAGGTGATGGTTATGGCCGCCAATCCTATTTCAGTGCGTCCATCGAGCGCGGCAACTGCGGACGGCTTCCCCATCTTCAAGTGCCGGTATATGTTCTCGAGCACCACGATGGAGTCATCCACCAAAATGCCAACCACCAACGAGAGCGCCAGCATCGTCATCATGTTCAGCGAGAAGCCAAGCGCTCTCATCGGGATAAAAGTCGCGAATATAGACGTGGGTATCGCCAGCGCAACAACGAAAGTTGCCCGAACAGTGTGAAGGAACAGAAACACGATTACAACCACCAAGAAAATGCCTTCCACAAGGCTTCGGTTGACATCGTGCAGCGCGCTCTTCACAAAGACCGACTGATCCGTCACCAAGATTATGTCAACACCGCGCGGAAGCACCGTCTTCAGGCGCTCAACCTCCTTCTTGATGCCGTCGGCAACCTCCACGGTGTTCGCGTCGGACTGCTTCTGCACAGCCAGAACCACTGCATCGCGCCCGTTCAAACGCGTCAAGACGCTTTTTTCAGCAACGGTGTCGGAAACCTCGGCAATATCCCCAAGCCTAACCACATAATCCTTTCCGGTCGGGCCGCCGGGAATGTGAAGGCGCATCTCGCGGATTTGCTTTACATCCTTGAACTCTCCCAAAACCCGAACGCCGTACTCTCGCGCCCTCTCTTTGATACTGCCGCCCGGGATATTCATGTTCTCCGCGGTTATTGCGGCAACCACTTGACCTATCGACAGCCCGTACGCCTGGAGCCTGTCTTTGTCAACGGCCACGGATATCTCCCGCACATCGCCGCCGCTGACGTACACGGCTGAAACGCCCTTAACCCGGGCCAACCGGTCCTTCACTATGTCATCGGCAATCCGGCGCAGCTCCCGCGCAGAGACTCCTCCGTACATGCCCAACGTAACCACCGGCATGGCCGAAACATCGAACTTGATGACAGATGGATCCTCTGCATCGCGGGGGAGCTCTCCACGTATGGCCGAAAGCTTATCTCTAACACCGGCGGCCGCCGTATCCAAGTTCGTTCCCAACTCGAACTCCAAAGCCACCACCGACAGGCTCTCCCTAGACGTGGACGTCACGTTCTTCAACCCGGCTACGCCGCTAACCGCCTCCTCAATGCGGTCCGTCACAAGGTTTTCTACCTCTTGGGGACCGGCACCCGGATACACAGTCACTATGCTTATATACGGTATCTCTATGTTCGGATACAGCTCGGCCTTCAAATCAGAGCGAGATCTGGCACCCAACACCACAATAGCCAGCACAAGCATGGCTATAAAAACAGGCCGTCTGATAGATACATCGGTGAGCCACATACGCAGGTCTCCTATGTGCTAACGTTTGAATACCAAAACCCTGGAACCATCTTCCAAACCAGACTGCCCGCTTACAACCACCTTGTCGCCCTCTTCAAGCTCACAGGGCTCTGCCAGTTTAACCAGGCTGTCCGTTTCCCCCTTGGTATTCACAACCACGGCTTTAGCGGTGTTACCCACCACTTTAAAGACCATGGTCTTTCCTCCTCTTTCAACCAGGGACTCCACTGGCACCACAAGCAAATTCCTGTGGCGGGCCACCTCTATCTTGCCGCGGGCAAACATTCCGGGCCGCAGGCGCTGACCCGGGTTGGGAATGGTAATCCGCACACCGAAACTTCGCTCGGATGTGCTTGCCGAGGGGTATATCCTTGCCACTGTTCCGCGGAAAGTCTCGCCGCGGTATGCATCAACCGAAACCGACACCGGCTGCCCAACCCGTACCTTGCCAATTTCAGTCTCGGAAACTTTGGCTTCGAAATACACCGTGCCCAAATCCACAATCTCCATCAGCGGCACACCAGGATTTGCAACCTGCCCCGGCTCCGTCATCCTTTTGGATACCCATCCGGAAATAGGAGAGGCTATGCTCATGTTGGCCAAGTTTTCCCTGGCGATCGCCAATGCGGCTCTGGCCTGCCTCACTCCATCCTCGGCTCGGTTCACCTGATCCTGGGCCTGCAGTAGATTGGCGCGAGCCTGGACCACACCAGCCCTTGCGGTCCTAACATCCTCCCTGCGGACTTCGGTCTGAGCCGCAGCCGCCTGGGCCATCCTCAGCGCCTCTTCGGCTTGGGCAACCGCTGCTTCCGCCTGGCGAATCTCTTCGGTTCTGGGCCCCTCCTGCACCAAAGACGCCTGCTGTACGGCCGTATTGTAAGCCGCTCTGGCCACCTCGTACTGCGTTCGCGCCTGGTCCAACTGCGATTCGGCAACAGCGCCTTCCTTGAATAGCTGTTGGATGCGCCTCAGATTGGATGCGGCATTGTCCATGTTGGCCTTGGCCTGAGCCACCGCGTTTTGTACCGACAAACGCTCCTGCTCTCTCGCGCCCTTGCGAAGCATTTCAAGGCGAGCCTGAGCCGAAGCCAACGCCGCTTTTGCCTGCTCCACGCCTGTGGATGACTGCGTTTCCTGTATGCGAAGTGCAGTCTCGGCTTGGCTCCGTTTGGCCTCGGCCTGCTGAAGCGCCGCTTTCGCCACTTCAACGCCGGCCCTGGCTGTGCGAACTGCAGTCATCGCCTGGCTCAAACTGCTTTCGGCCTGCCGCACACTGCTAACCGCATCCGAATCGTCCAGGCGCACAACCACCTGGCCCGCGCTCACAGGGTCCCCAGGCCTAACGGCCACATACGCAACCTTGCCCGGAACCTTCGCAGAAAGCGTTACAACAGAAAGCGCTGATATGCTTCCCGTAACCTCCACCGTCTCAACCACGTCGGTCCGCCTCACACTGCCGACTTCAACGGGAACACCGGTCTGCGTTTGGATTTCGGCCCTGGTTGGCTTTGGCTTGGGCTGCCGGCTTTGGCGGGCCCGAGCGGCCCCGTACAAAGCCCCGGCCACCAGCAAAGCCACCACCAGCGGCACTACCACCGCCCTGAAAAGGGATTGCCTCTCAGTCAGGTTATTATCAACGTTGCTCACTTCTTATCCTCCTCCAGAACAGCGTGCACCTTGTCTAAAAGTTTGCCAATCGCTTTCTCCAATTTCGCCTGCGCCAAAAGATAGTCGTATTCAGCATTAACCTGATTTGTTTTAGCTTGTGTTAATGCTACTTCTGCATCGGTAACTTCAACCCCTGTTGCCATACCGGCCTGGAAACGAACCCTGGCTATCCGCAAAGCCTCCTCGGCCTGTGTCACGTTGGCCGCAGCGGTCCTACGCCTCTCCTCGGCATTCTGCAGGTCAAGCAGGGCTGCTCTAACCTCCAAACCAATCCCCTGCTTCACCTGCGAGAGAGTATTTTCAGCCGCTTTCAAATCTGCCAAAGCCTCTTTCACTTTGGCGCGAATCGCTCCAGAAGAATCCAAGGGGATGGTGAGATTGGCGGTAACCGCCCACGACTCTTTGATCGCCACAAAGCCCGTTGCATCCGGCGTGAAAACATAGTTCCCAACGATGGTAACGTCGGGGCGGCTTTGCGCCTTCGCGGCCTTAACCATCTGCTGGCTTATCTTAACCCCTTCTTCGGCCTGCTTCACCTCCGGACGCCGCGAATAAGCCTCCTTCAACGCATCCTCGTACGCCGGAGTCTTCCCCGACTCCTCCTGCGAAGGCTGTGTCGCTGGCGCCACATCGATCTCACTTCCGGGCTCCAAACCGAGCACATTCACAAGGTTCGCCAGCGCCAACCTTTCAGCATTTTGAGCTTGTATAAGATTCTGCCTCAAATTCTCCACCTGCACCGAGGCCCTTATAACCTCGAACTGCGGAGCCATACCAGCCTTGTATTGCGCCTCGGCAATGCGCAGGTGCTCTTTAGCCGCGTTAATCGCATCTTGGGCAACCCGAACCCCCTCTCTGGCTCTGAGCACCCCATAGTAGGCAGTGTAAACATCCAATGCCAGACTGTTGGCCGCTCTCTCCACATCAGCAAGCGCGGTGGATAAACCCAGCTTAGCCGCCTGACGGGAGGCGCGTATCTGCCCCGCCAAATCCAACGGCTGAGCAAGGTTTATCGATGCCCGGCGGTACCTAGACTGCCCAAGCGTAATCTCCCTCGGACCCTCCGGCGTGGGTATCGTGAAAGTGCTCACAGGACCTTGCTGAGTCCAGCTTCCGCTTACGCTCAACTGCGGAAGGAGGGCGGCTTTGGCCTGCCCCAGCTTATGCTGGGCCTTCTCGGCTTTATACTGAGTAACCTGCAATCCCGGATTTCTCTCAAGAGCTATCTTAAGCGCCTCATCCAATGTGAGAACGCGTACAGGGGTTCCCTGCTCACCCATGCATTCACACGACCACAAAAACAGCATGGCAAGCGCTAGCAACCAAACTTTTCCATTTTTCACGACTGCTCAGCCTCCGTCTCCTCTTTGCCTACATTCTCCACAACCTTTTCCACATGCGACAAAGTCTCCCGAAGATACTCAACAAGTTTCTCAAGACCGGATATCTTCAAAAGCAAAATCCCTGCCTTGCCGGGATGAGCCACAACCAAAAGCTTGTCCCCAGCCGAGATGCCGAACTCCCTGCGCGCCTCGGACGGTATCACTATCTGCCCTCGTTCTCCAACCGTCACCGCGCCGTAAAAGCTCTTCTCGAAAGAGCAAAACTCGTTATCGCTCATGAAGCCTCCTGTTTGCAGATAATCTCCCGGTAATTCGATTTATCATGTATTTCATACATCACGTATATAATAACCACAAGAAAATGCAGAGTCAAGACTCTTCATCCCGAACTTATTTACTAAGGGGAAAACCAGCACTTCCGCTTGGATGAGAAACCGCGGCTGCTGAGGGTGAAGAAGAAGCCACCACCCTTACTTGAAGCGGTATCCCACATTGTGCACCGTTTGTATGAACGAATCGTACGGACTTCCCAACTTCGAACGAATCCTCCTTATGTGCACATCAACGGTGCGCGTACCGCCGTAGTAGTCGTAGCCCCAAACCTCGTTCAGCAGGTCATCACGCGTGAAAACCCGCCCCGGGTGCGAAGCGAGAAACTTCAAAAGCTGATACTCCTTGTAAGTGAGTTCCACAGGGATTCCATCAACCGTCACCGTGTAGTTCCGCACGTCTATAACCAGCCCCTCAATGCGTATAACATCGGAGGCCTCGCCCTTCCCGGCCGCCCAAAGCAGTCGCTTAATGCGCGTTTTAAGCTCCGCATCCCTCAGCGGTTTCACAATGAAATCGCTCCAACCATCGCCCGGATTAAGCCGGGCCAGCTCATCCTCCTCGATGAGCACCAAAGTGGGAATCTCCTTGGAACCCCTTCGTGGACGCAGTCTGCGCCGAAGCTCCCCCAGGTTCTCATTCACCGAGGTGCCATCCACCACAATAACATCCGGAACCCGCTCGTGCAGTGCCGAGGCTAAATCATCCTCCGCCGTGGATGCAATCGCCACCACATATCCCGCCGTCTCCACGCAGGACCGTATCCGTTCAACCGCCTTCAGGTTCCCGCCAACGATGAGCACACGCCGCATAAACCATCTCCTTACAGTATCGGGAAATACTCCTCCAACTCGTAGCTGGTCACCTGAGAGCGAAACTTCTCCCACTCCAACCGCTTGTTCTCCAAAAGCTTGTTGAACAGATGCTCACCCAAAACTTTGCGCAGTAGCTCGCTTTTCTCGGCCAGCTTCACGGCTTCGGAAAGATCGGTGGGCAGCATCCCGATCCCCAAGCTCTCTCGCTCCTCCGGAGTCATCTCCAAAACGTTCTTCTCGGCGGGTGGCGGCAGAGGATACCCCTTTTCTATTCCCTCCAAACCGGCCGCAAGCATGCACGCAAAAGCCAAATACGGATTGCAGGCCGGATCCGGAGACCGAAACTCAATGCGCATCGCATCCTCTCGCCCGGGCTTGTAAGCAGGCACCCGAATAAGATCCGCTCTGTTCCTCAGCGCCCACGTCAGGTAAACCGGAGCCTCGTAGCCCGGCACCAACCGCTTGTACGAGTTTACCCATTGGTTTGTCACCAAAGTAATTTCCGGTGCGTGCTTCAGCAATCCAGCAATATATCCCTTGGCCACATCGGATAGATGCCATGGGTCATTCGCATCGAAAAAGGCGTTTTTGTTGCCGCGGAACAGCGATTGATGCACATGCATCCCGCTTCCGTTGTGGCCGTACATCGGCTTCGGCATAAACGAGGCGTAAACGCCGTACTTGTGGGCTATCTCCTTCACCACCAACCGGTACGTCATGGTGTTATCTGCCATGGTAAGAGCATCCGTGTAGCGGAGGTCGATTTCGTGCTGACTCGGCGCCACCTCATGATGGCTCGACTCCACATCTATTCCCATCTGCTCCAACGCCAGTATGGTATCCCGCCTGATATCCGTGGCCGCATCAAGGGGGGTTAGGTCGAAATAACCACCCTCATCCAGGGCTTCAGGCACTCCGTGGGAGTTCTTGAAGTAAAAGAACTCAAGCTCCGGCCCCACGTAGAACGTATAGCCCATAGACTTAGCTCGTGCCAGTGCCCTCTTCAGCACACCGCGGGGATCCCCCTCATAAGGAGTTCCATCGGGCATATAGATATCGCAAAACATCCTGGCCACCGCTCTCTCGCGGGGGCGCCACGGCAAAACCGCAAAAGTATTCGGGTCGGGAACCGCCCTCATATCGGCCTCATCCTGGCGGGCAAACCCCTGAATAGAAGACCCATCGAAGCCAACGCCCTCTTCCAAAGCGTCCTCCAGTTGGGTTACAGGCACCGCAAAGCTTTTGAGAAACCCCAATATGTCTGTAAACCACAGACGCACGAACTTCACGTCGTGGTCGCGGGCCATTTTCAGCACAAACTCTTTATCTTTATCCTTGGACTCCATAAAGCCCCCTTCACGCAGATTTTTGTATCTATTCTTCTACAAGACTTAACTTTCACCTTGGGGAAAACCCAAAACCCGAAGCGTTTGCGCTTCACTCAATCCCAAAACTAATTCAACAATTGCTTCACAATTCTCCGCTTTTGCGTCAAGAACCGTCTCGTCCAATCCAGTGAAAACAAACAAAAGGCGAGGATACTGAGATGTTCCGGGATCACCTGCTACCGATGATAGCCATAGTGTTTATAGTCAGCGCCGCCGCAACCGCCCATTACTTTGTAGTGGCGCTTATGAAACTGACCTCCGGGTACACGGCTGTGCCGTAACCGCCAGGCCGCAGCCCAACAGCTAAGCAGCCAACTCACTCCCCTATGGGGCCGCTGTAGCCAGAACGGCGGCCCCTCTGCACTTCTAAAAAGGATGTTCCCATCCAATCCTAGAAACAGCAGTTTGGCGGAAACCCGCTTGGGTTCAAACCAAGTCATCACTCGACCTCTGTTCGCAAACAGCTTTGGCCAACATCCGACGCAAGCGGGTTGGGAACCTTCATTGGTTCCGCAACATGTCTGTTCTGGAGGTGGGGCTTCATGGGGCTGCGAATAGCAGTCATTGTTGTGGTCATCGCCATTGCGGCAGGCGCCGCTTACTACTTCATAGAAGGGCGCTACGACAGTATCCAAGACATTCTACAAAGCCCGGAGAAATACACTTCAAGGCCGGTTCTGGTGAAAGGAAAAGTGGATGAAGTCATCTCCCATCCACTGCTGGCCACTTTCGGGCTCTCAAGCGCTTTCGCTCTATCCGACGGAGAACACAAAATATGGGTGGGCTCAAAATCAAGCGCCCCCAAACAAGGCGAGAACAAAGTTGTGAAAGGCTCCGTCAAAGCAACTATTTCGGTCATGGGGAGGAGTTTCGGCCCGATTATCATGGAAGAGGCTAAATAGCCGGCCAGCCGAGCCATGCCAAGTTGTTACAACTTTCACTCTTTTGCCAACTTCGTTCTTGTTTCCCAACGCACGCTCAATTGGGAATGGCAAATACTTCCCTCAACGCACGGATGCACAGACCAAGGGATATGAGTTCTAGGAAAGGCTCCCTGAGCAGGAGCACGGTTCTCTTGACTTTTCGCGGCGCTTACTGTAATTTTTCTAGGGGGTGGTTGCCAAGCAAATCGGGAAAACCGTAGCGTTTGAATCTGCACAACCAACTTGCCGCTTGCGGCGCCTGATCTGTTGAGGAGGGAAGGAAATCGATGAAACGACTTTTTATCTTCTTGGCGCTTGCGGTACTGCTCACGGCGGTTGCAACCACCGCGTTGGCACAGCAATCTATTGAGCTCAGCAGTGCCAACGGCTACACGTGGAAAGCCAAGGACGTTGGGCAGGACACAAGCCTCGATCCAGCTAAGCCGGACTACAACGACGCAGATTGGACCGTCGTTGAGGTCCCCGCTGACCTTTCACCAGACGTTGTTGGTGAGAATACCAACTTCTGGTACCGCCTAACCGGCCTCAAAATCCCCGCTGATTGGCCCAAAGACCGCTACCTGATCCTCCGGGATTTCAATGTGGATGACAACGACTCTACCTACTTCAACGGCCAGTTGATTGGTTCCACCCAGGGCTGGAACGTTCCACGCAAATACATCATTATGCCCGAGCTGGTGAACTGGACCGGAACCAATACGATTGCCATTTTCGGTAGCCAGGGTGTCGGTGGCTCCGGAATAAGCCAAACTGCGCCGGTTTTGGAGCCCGGCCCCACGGATTCGGCCGTGATAACCATCACCACCACCGATGCCAAAGGCCGCGGCATAGCGGGCATACCGATTACCATCAAGGTCGGTGGCCAAACAATAGAAACGCTCAGCGAAACCACCACCCTGGTAGTAACAGATGTCCCGATTGGTTCTGGAACCATAGAGGCTACCTCTCAACCTTGGGTTGGCACGGTTAAGCCTGAGGGGCCTCAGCCAATAACGCTTAAGGGCGGTCAAGCTATTTCCATCACCTTCACAGTGGAGCCCTACGTCTACAGGGTTGTGAAGGCCGACAAACCTATGAAGATGGACGGCAACATCACCGAAGAAGAGTGGGGCGGTGCCATGGCAATGGTGGTTGACCAGCCCAGACAGCTCGCGGCTGTTGGCGGCGGCGTTACTCCGGATGACTGCAGTGCTGTGGTGCGCTGGAAGTGGGACGAAAACTACATCTACGTTGCCGCAGAAATCACGGACGATGTCCCGCGCGTCAATACGCACACCACGCCGGATGACGGCAACCTCTGGCAGGGCGACGGTATCGAAACCTACCTACAGCTCGATCCGTATGATCCTAAACGCGCTGACTATTTGCGCGACCGCAACTACCAGTGGACCATTGGCGTTGGCGACCCGCCGCAGTGGAAGGTATTCCGCGACGTGGTTGGCGATGTAACCATTGCCAGCGGCGGCATCCCTGATTGGCAGCCGGATCACATGGCCGTCGTGCTGATGCCGAAGGGCCGCAAACCCGGCTACATCGTTGAAGCCCGCTTCCCATGGAAGGGTTTCCCGGATGTTAACAAAAACCTCATCCCGCCCAAGGAGGGCACCGAGGGTGCCATCGGCCTCGCGGTGAACGATACCGATGAAGAAGGCAGTAGCACCCGCGAGAACCAAATCATGTGGAACGGCTACGGAGATTTGTGGACCAACCCGGCCCACTTCACTCCGTGCATCTGGGCTGGCCCGCCGGTAACCGTTGTCCCCGGCGATGTTAACGGCGACGGAAAGCTGACCATCGCCGACGTCACGGTAGCCCTCGGGTTCGCAGTTGGCAAGGGAACGCCAACCTCTGCCCAACTTGCAGCCGCCGACATCAACAAGAACGGGAAGATAGATATTCCCGACGTTGTGAAAATCCTCCGCGCAGCGGTGGGCATCGAGAAGCTGTAAGCGGAAACCCGCTGAACCGCAACCACCCCTTTTCGCCCGGGTCTCTCTTGGGGCCCGGGCCTTTTACTGCCGCTGGTCCTCACGCTTCGTGCGGTACCTCAAGAACAACTCCCCGCCCGCCTCCAAAACAGAGACCAAATCCAACTCCGGAAGCTCCCCATACTTAAAGCCCTCGCCTTCAACCAAGGTAAGGGTATCCTTTCCGCCCTTCACAACCGGCACTAACGTGATGAAAAACTCGTCCACCAAACGTTCGCGCAGAAGGTTGAAAACAAGCTCGGGTCCGCCCTCCACCAAAAGCCGTGCAACCCCAAACTCCCTGCCGAGAACCCGAACGGCCTTCGAGAGATCCACACGTTCATCCCCGATCACCAAAACCTCGGCCCTCGCTTCCAAAACGCTCAAGCGGCTTTTATCGGCTTGACTGCAGGTCAGCACCACAGCACGGCCGAAGCCGGTGCGGAACACCCGCGCATTCTCATCCACACGTCCGGAAGCGGTAACCACAACCGGCAGTGGCTCGACGCCCATGCCCTGAGCCGTTCGGTACTCTCGAAGATCCTCGAAATTCACTCCCAAAACGGGGTTATCCATTCGCAGTGTTCCGGCACCGATCATCACGGCATCCGCAGCCGCCCGCAGTTCGGCCATAGAGCGCCTGTCGGCAGGGCTCCCGCTCAACAGATACCCTGGCCTGCCTAAGTGGACCTTCCCATCCAGCGTCATCGCTATGTTGACGTAGATGTATGGGCGGTCCCCGCCGCGAGGTATGCTTGCTGGATTGTACACTTTAAACACAGGGTCATCCACATCCAGCTCTGCACCACCGAAAAGCACTCTAACACCCAGTGAACTCATAGCTTCTCAACCACCCACTGCACGGCCATTATACCACACGGCCCTCCCCCAAATCCCAACGTCGCCGAAGCCTGGGAACGCGGGCGGCATACAAAACAGGAGCACCTCCCGCCTGTGTGGAAAGTGAACCCGAATGTGCATCTTCAAACACAAATCTGCGCTGGGAAAATGGAGGGTTTGAGTAAATTGCTAAACGGCAAAACCGCATTGGTAACCGGCGGTAGCGGTGGAATTGGAAGGGCCGTGGTGCAGCGGCTGGCCGCAGAGGGAGCGAACGTTGCGGTCCACTACGCGAAAAACGCAGAAAGCGCCGCCAGGGCCGTTGAGGAGGCTCAAAAATTTGGTGTTCAGGCGCTTGCCCTGCAGGCTGACGTCTCACTGGCTGAGCAGGCAGAACAGCTGGTATCCGAAACCATAGATGCGTTGGGGGGATTGGACATTCTCGTTAACAACGCCGGAATCACCAGGGACGGCCTATTGGTCAGAATGAAGGACGAAGACTGGGACGCGGTAATCGATACCAACTTAAAAGGCGCCTTCAACTGCTCACGTGCGGCGGCAAAACACATGCTCAGAAAGCGGTGGGGGCGCATCATCAACATCAGCTCGGTGGTCGGCATCATTGGGAACCCCGGACAAGCTAACTACTGTGCATCCAAAGCCGGACTGATAGGCTTCACAAAAGCACTGGCAAAAGAACTTGGACCGCGCGGCATTACCGTTAACGCCGTAGCCCCGGGATTCATCACCACCGAAATGACGGCCTCCCTGCCCGATGATGTTCGCCAGCGAATGCTCTCCAATATCCCGCTGGGTTTCTTCGGCGAACCGCGCGATGTGGCCGCCGCCGTAGCGTTCCTGGCCAGCGACGACGCCCGCTACATCAACGGCCACGTGCTCCAAGTCGACGGCGGGCTGGGCATGTAGACGCACACCCCGAGCTACACTTTTATTCGACGTCTTGGCGCGGCCGGAACCCATTGCCGGCTTGTTTGCTCACCGCCTCCGCCTGTGTTATAATCGCAGTGTGAAGCGCTTTTCTGCAGAACTTTTCGAATTGCACCAACCCTAAGAAAGATACATCGTTTTCGAGAGACTCCAACGGGATTCAGCATATGGAAAACAAAGGCCCAAGAGAGGAACGCTACGATTTCCGAGCCATCGAAGAAAAATGGCAGCGGTTCTGGCGAGAGAATAACTCCTTCGCAACAGAGCGCACTGCGGGTCGCCCAAAGTTCTACAACCTCGAAATGTTCGCCTACCCGTCCGGTGACCTGCATTGGGGACACGTGCGCTGTTACACGGTCGGTGACGCTTCAGCGCGCTACCGCATAATGAAGGGCTACAACGTCCTCCATCCCCCGGGATTTGATGCATTCGGCCTCAATGCCGAAAACGCGGCCATCAAGCGCAAAATTCACCCGGCCGTGTGGACCGAGCAGAACATCTCTCGCATGGAAGGGCAGTTAAAGCGCCTCGGCTTCTCCTACGACTGGAGCCGCGAGGTAATCACATCCCACCCGGATTACTATAAATGGACCCAGTGGATATTCCTCCAGCTTTATAAAGCGGGACTGGCCTACAAGAAAAAAGCTCCCGTCAACTGGTGCCCGTCCTGCGCCACCGCTCTCGCCAACGAACAGGTGGTGAACGGCCTGTGCGAGCGCTGCGATACACCGGTAACCAAAAAACAGATGGAACAGTGGTTCCTGCGCATTACCAACTACGCCGACCGCCTGCTGAAAAACCACGACCTGCTGGATTGGCCCGAAGACGTTAAGGCCATGCAGCGCAACTGGATCGGCCGAAGCGAAGGGGTTGAAATAACCTTCACCGTAAAGGGCACCGGCCAGCCAATCCCCGTCTTCACCACGCGGCCTGACACCCTCTTCGGGGTCACATATCTGGTGTTGGCTCCGGAACACCCTCTGGTGGAAGAGCTTACAAAAGGCACGCCTCAGGAATCGGAGGTCCGGGCCTTCGTTGAAAAAGTCATCCGCGTCAGCGAAATCGAAAGAACCGCAGAGGGCGCCCCTAAGGAGGGAATGCCCATAGGCGCCGAAGCAATAAACCCAGCCAACGGTGAAGCCGTGCCCATCTGGATCGCCAACTACGTGCTCATGGAGTACGGCACAGGGGCCGTTATGGGCGTTCCAGCCCACGATACCCGCGACTTCCAGTTCGCCAAAGAGAAAGGGCTGGAAATCCGCACCGTCATACTTCCCCCAGGAGCGGATCCGGACACGTTCCAGCTCTCCGAGGCTTACGTGGACCCAGGCATCCAAATCAACTCCGGCCAGTTCGACGGAATGCCGAGCGAACAAGCGAAGGAAGCGATTGCGGATTGGCTCGAACAGCGCGGCGTCGGCAAGCGCAAGGTGAACTACCGCCTCCGCGATTGGCTAATCTCCCGTCAGCGGTATTGGGGCGCGCCCATCCCCATCGTTTACTGCGAAAAATGCGGAGAACAGCCCGTGCCGGAGGACCAACTTCCCGTGCTTCTTCCAACGGATGTGGAGTTCACCGGCAAAGGGGAGTCGCCGCTTGCCTACAGCAAAAGCTTCGTGCACACCCAGTGCCCCGTGTGCGGGGGAAAAGCCAGACGCGACGTGGATACCATGGATACCTTCGTGGACTCCTCCTGGTACTTCCTCCGCTACGTAAGCCCCAAGCTGGAGGACCGCCCGTGGGACGACGACGCCGTGCGCCAGTGGCTTCCAGTTGACCAGTATATCGGCGGACGCGAGCACGCAACCATGCACCTCATCTACGCCAGATTCGTTACCATGGCGCTGTACGACTTGGGCCTGCTTCCCTTCGAGGAGCCGTTCACGCGGCTGTTCAACCAAGGCATCATTTACCTGCACGGCAAGAAGATGAGCAAGTCCCGCGGCAACGTCGTCCCGCCGGATGCCCTCTGCGACAAGTACGGCGCAGACGCCGCTAGATGCTTCATCCTCTTCATCGCCCCTGCGGAAGAGCAGGCCGAATGGGTGGAGCGCGGCATCGAGGGCGTGTACCGCTTCCTTGCAAGGTCCTTCCGCTTCTTCACCACCAACACCGGCCGATTCCAAAAAGATTGGAGGGAGCGGATCTCTTCCGCAGTCTCTGATGACGACCGCGCCCTGCGCCGGAAAACCCATCAAACCCTTGCGCGCGTTACCGAGGATATCGAGCGCTTCCACTTCAACACCGCCATAAGCGCCCTGATGGAGCTGATTAACGAGATGTACGACCGCCAATCCGCATCCGACCCAGCACTCAGCGAGGCAATGGAGAACTTTGTGCTTATGCTTTCTCCCTTTGCTCCGCACCTGGCCGAAGAGCTTTGGCAGCGCTTGGGCATGGACGGAGAAGCGGCTTTCCAATCCTGGCCTTCCTGGGACCCAAACGTGGCCAAGGCCGAGGAAATCGAGATTGTTGTGCAGGTTAACGGCAAGGTGCGCGACCGCCTTACGGTCCCAGCCGACATAACCGACGAAGAGCTCGAGCGCCTGGCGCTGGCCAGCCAAAAGGTGCAGGCCCAGCTCGACGGTAAGCAGGTCCGCAGGGTGATAGTGGTGCCGCGTAAGCTGGTTAACGTGGTGGTTGGTTAGTCGCCCTGCTTGGATGCCGACGCGGCTTTCATCACTAAAACCGGCTTCCAAACGCACGCCCGTGCCGTCTTTTAGGACTAAAGTCCCAAGCTGGACTGCCGGATAAAAGTTAGATTTCGTGGTATCATTATTAGTGACAGCTAGTCGGGCTAAGCAAGCATTTGCCCTCAAGGAGGAAATTTTTGGTGTCAGGAAGACCGGAGCAATCGAATGAAAGCCTTTCCCCGGAGGGAAAAGGCATATCAAGGCGGGCTCTTCTGCAGAAAACGGGCTGGGCCGTCCCCGTGATCGTTGCTCTTACCATTCCGCAAGATGCTTACGCCAGCGTAAGCCCATGCCGGAATACACTCTCGCAGGGCTACTGGAAAAACCACCCAAACTCATGGCCGGTAGACGGGCTCACCATTGGCGGCGTACCTTACGACATCGACCAACTTATAGAAATCCTGAAAACCCCTCCCAAAGGAGATGCAACGTACATCCTGGCTCACCAGCTCATAGCCGCAAAGCTCAACGTCGCAATTGGATGCCCCCCTCCCATTGTTAACGGCACGAATCTAATTGAGAAAGCAGATGAATTGCTGAGGGAGTACCCGCTGGGGAGCCGCCCCTCCAAAAACGTAAAAACGGCCATGACAACGCTGGCGGAAAAGCTCGACGACTACAACAATGGAAAGCCTTACAACTAAACTTGGGTAGGGCTGTGTTTCTTGGTTGCACCATCCGCCCAGAAACATTGGCCAAAGAAAGCGCCAACACAAAACTCGATGCTAAACAGCATTCCAGATGAAGCCGGAGGCGTCGGGCCATCTTTCAAGCCGCGCAGGCGCAGCACCGTCCGCCAACACGAGCTTCCCGACGGCCTCTTGATCTTCAACCCTCAGAGCTTAAAGGCCTTTGCACTCAATGCCTCTGCATCGGCGGTCTGGGATTTGTGCGACGGCAATCACACCATAGCCGACATCGCCTTAGAACTATCCCAGTGCGCGGGGCGCACTCCGGAAGAACTGCTTCCCGACGTTGCCACCGCCGTGCAAAAGCTCCTCGAACTGGGCCTTGTTGAGCAAGATGCACTGCATTGAACGTTTGGCAATAAAAAACAAGGCGAACACACAAACCTTGCACATAAAACTCCTGAGGAACGCCATCACCGTCCGCACGGATGCAAGCGAGGTCGCTGAATGGCTCGCACGGAGCTTCTCCCTGATGCTGGCGCAACAACCGCGCAGGCCATCCTTCGAGGTGCAAATCCTCCGATCCACCGACGGCTACCGCATCCTTAGAGACTGCGAGGCCGGACCCAGCGCCGGCCGACTGCTTCCAAATCTCGCCGAGGTCCGCCGTGAAGTGGCAATAATGCTTATGGAAACCCGGCCGGAACTGCTTTGGCTTCATGCTGGGGCTGTGGCAAAGGGCGGCGCCGCGGTTCTGCTACCGGGGCCGTGGGGCAGCGGGAAAAGCTCTATTGCCACAAGTCTATGCGCCAGCGGATGGTTTTACCTATCTGACGACATGGTTGGCATAGATATGGAGAAAAATGCGGCGGTTCCGTTCCCCATCACCCCGCTCGTTCGCGAACCCACCTGTGCCCTCCACGCCGACCACTGGATGGCAATCAAGCGGGAGTTTCGCCTCAGCAAGCGGTCAGTATGCAAAAAACCACAGCCATTGGCAGTTGCCGTGTTTCCAGAATACAAGCCAAATGCGCCGGCGAATTTGAACCGGTGTGACACCCTTGCCGCATCCATGAAGCTTTTCGAAAGCTGTATGAACTTCCGCCAGCACGGCGAGAAAGCTGTGGCATACATAGCCGAGCTGGTGAGAAAAATCCCCGTTTACCAACTAACTTATTCCTTCGCACCCGTTGCCGCCGCCGAAATAGAGCACACCCTCGAACCACTTCTTGGTGAAGTGTCCGGTTAACCGCGAAAACTCGCGCCCCACTCAAAACGCCAAGCTAGGAACAATCGAGGCGACTCACCCGGCGCACAAACAGGCTTTTACCATTCGGATGGTTGACAAGAAAGCAACCAACGTTTATTTAATTTCAAGAAGCCAGTTTTAAGGAGGCCTGCCTATGAAACAACTGCGGCGCGCCGCTTTCTGGGCGGTGCTTTTAAGTCTGTTGGTCGCCATCCCCTCGCGGGCCGAACCGCTCCGCGGAGACCTCAACGGCAACGGCAAAGTTGACATCAGCGACGTCGTAATCGCCCTCAGGATAGCTGTTGGCCTCCAAAGCGCCGGCCCCTCCGAAATTGCCAGTGCGGACCTCACGGGCGACGGTCGGATTGCCATAGATGATGCAAGCCTGCTCCTTCAAATCGCCATAGGTCTTATTCCCCCTCCCCAGGAGCCGCTTCTTCAAAAACCAGAAATTTCGGTTTTGATCTCGCCGCAGTCGGCCCTAATTCCACCGAAAGCTTCTCTGCAGTTCGAAGCAAAAGTTTTCGGCACGGCAGATCAAACCGTCGAGTGGAGCGTACAGGAAGGCCAAGCCGGCGGCGCCATAAGCCAAAGCGGCGTTTACACAGCCCCGGAGGCGATCGGCACCTACCACGTTGTGGTCAAAAGCAAGGCAGACTCCACAAAGAGCGCCATCGCAGAGGTTCAGGTGGCGGGCTTGGCAATCGATTACCCCCTGTCAACCCCTAAAAGACCGCCAAAGGTGATAATCCTTGGCGACCCGTCGGACGGCGGAAAGAGAACGCCCATGCTCTTCACCGGCAAGGCATCGGTGGAACCGATTGTAAAGCCGCTTACCAAGCCGAAAGCACTGACCGACAAATCCGCAGTCTTTTCCGAAAGCATAAAGGACTTAGAGATAGAGCCAGGTGCGCTGATAATCTTCTGCGATGGAAACGGAGCACTGAAAAGAGTTGTTTCGGCTAAAAGCGTTGACGGCCAAACGGAAGTGACTCTGGAGTCAGCCTTTCTAACAGAACTGCTGGAAACGGCAGATTTCAGGTTCGTAAAGCCGATACAGCGCAGTGACATCGAGAGCTTCAAACCGCTGGTGCCGGGCGTCGGCCCGCTTCAATGGATTGAACAAATACCCTCCGAACCATTGAAGTTCGAAGGCGGCCAGTTTGTCCTGCCCATCGACCTTAGGAATTTGCCCAACCTGCCCAATCTGGAGATCAGCGGAAATCTGTCGTGGCAGGCCGGACTGGATGTCGGCGCCTACTGGGACTGGTGGAACTGGAACCACAGAGGTTTTTGGTGTATCGGCACTTTTAACCTTCAATTCAACGGAACCGTCGCCTGCACCGCCCCAACGACAGCACTATCGGTGAGTATCCCCCTCTTCGAAATGCCGCTCAATGTGTTCTGGATTCAAGTGGGTCCAATCCCGGTGCTTTTTAAGCCGGACTTCAGTATTGAACTCAACGTTTCCGTAAGTCTTGACGGCAGTATTAGCATACGGCCGGTAGCGTCTCTCAACGGCGAGTTCGGTTGCCGCTATGACAACGATGCGGGCGGCTTCCGGGTTGTTAACAACGTCAGCAGAAGCATCAGCTTAAGCCCAACGAACCCCATAGAAACCTCTTTGAATGGGAACGTGCATGTGGGCCTGGGGCCAGACCTGGATCTGCTAGTCTACGGAGTGGCTGGAGCGTACATATCTTTCGAGGTGCCGTACTTCAATGCAAACCTAACCACTCAGTCCAACCCACCGCAGGTGAACTTAACCGGAAGTATCGGCATATCCGGCGACGCCGGCCTGCGCCTGTCGGTGCTTAACTGGGGAATCGACTTCAGCATAATCGGCTTCGATATCGGCTCAGATGTGTTCAGCTACACCTACCCTGTCTACCCAGTGATTTCGTCGCTTTCGCTCAATCCGAGCGACGTTACCGGCAGTGCAAGCTCCCAGGGAACAGTGACGCTGAACAGGAGCGCCCCGCAGGGAGGCGCGCTGATCAACCTAACCAGCTCCAATCCGGCGGTCGTCACGCCTTCCACGGTCACGGTGCCGGCCGGGCAAACGCAGGCGAGCTTCACCGTCTCCACACAGCCGGTGCCAAACGATGTGCAAGCAACCATAACGGCCTCTTACCGAAACAGCTCCAAGAGTGCCGTTCTAACGGTAAGGAGGCCGCGGCTGCTCAGCATCAACCTACAGCCAGAAAGCGCCATAGGTGGAAGCAGCGTAACTGGAACTGTATCGCTCAACGGTCCAGCGCCTTCCGGCGGTGTTATCGTCAGCCTCACAAGCAGCAACACCAATGCGGCAGTAGTTCCAGGCAGTGTCACCATCCCCTCAGGGCAGAACTCCGCTGGGTTTACGGTGACAACAAAGCCCGTAAGCTCATCCACACCCGTTACGATAACCGCATCATACGGCGGTGACAGCAAAACCGCAGTGCTGACGGTTGTACCATTGAGGCTTTCCTTTGTTGCGATAAACCCATCGGATGTAACCGGTGGAAGCAGCGCAACTGGAACCGTATCGCTCAACGGTCCTGCACCTTCCGGCGGTGTCGTCGTCAGCCTTACAAGCAGCAACACCAATGTGGCCAGTGTGCCCTCGCAGGTAAGCATCCCGGCTGGGCAGACGCAGGCGGATTTCACCGTTACCACAAGAGCGGTCACAAAAGATGCCGTGGTAAGAATCACCGCCTCCTATGCTGGTGCAAGTGTGTACGGAGAGATTATCGTTCGCTCCGAATCGGGACCCCATATCACAGCCACATCCTTGGGAGAGATACAGTGCGGCGTTCAATGGCTGAGCCATGGAGATGTGGTTAAGTTCCCGCGGGCTTTCTCTTCGGTACCGACCATCGTGGTTTCGGCGCAAAAGGGCGGCTTGGCATTGGCCGCGGCAGCGGTTGATAACTCTACCACCGGATTCCGCCTGGCCGTGTACGACATCAACGGTGCACCGGTTACAACCGGCGCGTGGGTTCAGTGGTTGGCGGTGGTGCCAACACCAAACGCGCCCATCCGCACCGAGGTAGCCCAAAGGAGAAACGGCGACTACGTGGCCTTCAACCCACCGCTCCCTGGGTACCCGGTAATCATATGCTCTGCTCAGCGCGGTGGAGTGCCTCTGCTTGCATGCGCGGTAAACAACAGCGCCGAAGGATTCATCCTGGCCTTGAGGGATTTGGACGGGAACCCGGTAACCGATGGCGCCTGGGTGCAAACGGTGGCTGTGGTCATACCGAGCGATAAAGACGCCTATCAAGGGCTGGAACTTCAGGCGGCGGTCCAGCGCGCAGACAGTGCAGGAACAATCAACTTCGGCCAGCAGTTCGCGGAGGTTCCAGCGATACTAACATCCGCTCAGAAATACGGAATAGCTCTGGCGGCGTGCGCCGTGGACAACGCCAGAAACGGCTTCTGGCTGGCCATGAGCGACCACGACGGCCTGCCCGTATCCCAGGCGTGGCTGCAGTGGCTGGCAATCCGCCCCAAATGAAGCTGGTTCGGAAAGCTTCAGCGGCTCAATAAAAGTGCGGAGCGCGGCCGCAAATCCGGCGGTTGGCCGCGCTCCGCCAAAAACGCTCAGCGCTTGCTGGTCTGCACCAACAAGTACCAAGGCGTCGTGGAAAGCCCACCCCAGCTTGCGGGATTGTGGTTAGCTTCAAACACCTTCCTCAGCGTTTCATCGTAAAGCACAAGCGAGGTCCAAAGCACACCCGGGGTGTCTTTCCACCGCTGGTCGGGTTGCCCGCCGTCGATTCGCTGGAACTTCGCTCCCTCTATGCGGCCGTTCCACATGAAATCGCGGTTTGTGGCAATCAGGCGGTTTATATCATCTTTGCTGAAAACAAGCCCGTGCTCGTAGGCGGTAACAATGCCATCCACGTCGATAGCGTAGTAGCCGCCGTTTGGATGAACCCCGATCCAGTGCTTGGGAGAACCGTCGGATTTGTAATCCCAAGGTCCGGCCGGATCCCAATAGTTCCACACGTAGAACTTTCCGTCGCGCAATCTCATGCGCGATTTCATCACTCGCCACCACTTCTCGGCTCGCGTGCGGTAGATAGGCTTCTTCGTAACATCGTACATCGCAATAAGCCAGCGCGCGATGAGATTCTGCTTGTTGGCCGGAAGCGTAAAGCCATCGGTGTACCTTCGCTCGTAGCCCTCCGTCCACCCTCCTCTCGCCTGATCAATCCCAAACGGCGGCACAACCCACACCCCACCGTTCTTCACCTCCCGCCAACAACCGCGGGAGTCCCATTTGGCAAACACCTGCTCGGCCAAGTGAATGTACTCCTCGGCCTTCTTCCCGTGCTTCTCCTTAAGCTTCGGCGCCTTCCGAATCGCGTCTGCGGCCAAGACAATAGGGCGGAGCGCCATCGCTTCTCCCAACTGATTGTCGGTGTAAAAGTCCGGAACAGCGCTGGTGCTGGCACCCCCGGGTTTTGGCCAGCCGATGTACCCATCCGGCTCCTTCACACCGCGCTTAATCCACGAATCCGCCCAGTCGACCAGCATGTCGATCCACTTAGAATCGCAGGTTGCCAAATAGCCGTAGTAGAAACCGCTGAGGAAAGGGCTGATAAGCCAGCCTATCTCCTCGCCCATCTCCTTGTCGCAGTATCGGTTTCGAGCGGAACCAAGTATGTATCTTTCCCACCCCTTCAACCACTCTTGCGCCAGCTCCTCTGACATAGCCCTTGCCCCTCCCGCAACAAACGCATTTATGCCCATAATTCTAGCAGCGATAGCTCCCATGCTTGGTCTGAAGAAAGCGTTAACCAAAAGCTCACGGCGTGTAAGCCCGGCGCCCATAACCACATCTCCTTTCCTACAAAAGAAAATTACACAAAACAAAGCCCTGCCCTTGCCTAAAAAACGGTCGGGAGACTGAGATCCTTTGGCACCCGATGCAGAATGTGCTAAGATGAAAGCCGACACAGCAGAAGAAAGTTAAAGGAAAGGCTGGACAACCTGAAACAAACGCAAGGAAATAACGGTCTCAAAACGAACGGGGGTGTAAATTGCAAGGCGAAGAGGCCGAATGTGCGATCAGACCATCGATCGGCGAAATACTCAGCAGCGTCCTCTATATCGGGGCTACCGGATACGGCGGCCTGGCTATGATCGCTTTGATGAAGCGGTGGTTGGTTCACCGAAAGAAGTGGGTCTCGGAAGAAGAGTTCTTGAATGCATTGGGAATAGCCCAAGCTCTTCCGGGATCAACCACGGTCAGCTTGATGGGATTTGTGGGCTACGGTCTGAGAGGTCTGCTCGGTTGGGCACTCTGTTCTTTCCTCTTTATTCTCCCGGCTTTTCTGCTGACAACAGCACTTGCCCAGTTCTACTTTCGATACCACAATCTTCACGTGGTACAGCGGCTGTTTGCAGGGCTGGGAGCACTAGTTGTTGGGCTCCTTGTGAATGCGGCTGTGGAGCTTGGCAGGCCGGTGTTTCGGGGTTCATCCCGAAAAAAGATCGGAAACCTCATAATTGCATCGGCTGTGTTTTTCCTTTCGGTATATACCAAACTCAACACAATGGAACTAGTTCTGCTGTCTGCCATACTGGGCTGTGCACTCGGTCGGCTTGTCAGAAAGTACAAGGCTATTACTACGAACGAAAATTCCAACCAAAGCCTGCTCAGAAGCGGCCCAGCCTTTAGAGATGCATTGCTGGTGCTTGCGGTAATGGGAACACTGCTGATAGCTCTGTGGTGGATGCACACAAACTTGTGGCTTCTATCGACAACGTTTCTGCAGATCGGCACGATTGCCTTCGGAAACGGATTCACGGCGCTTCCCCTCATTAAAAGCGTGGTGGTCGATAGGTTCCACTGGTTATCATTGAACGAGTTCAGAGACGGAATTGCCGTTGCTCAGGTAACTCCCGGACCGGTATTCATTTCAGCCGCGTTCATTGGGTACAAAATATCGGGCTGGCTTGGGGCTGCGGTGGCAACAGTGGCAGTGTTCCTGCCCTCTCTTGTGATACTGCTCCCGGTAATAGAACTTCATCAACGCGTTGTTGAATCGAGGCTTTTTCAAACTTCCGTGGAGGGCATCTTAGCAGGATTTATAGGAATCCTAGCCGTGCTCGTTCTGCAGCTCGGCGAGAAATCTCTAGTGGGCTGGCATGCGTGGGTGATCTTCGCTGCTACGCTGGCGATCGTCTTAGTTATGAAGAAAGACGTTTTGTGGGCGATACTCTGCGCTGCCGTCCTTTCTCTGTCGCCCATATGATGCACCTTCGCCCGAATACAAAGCACAAGCTCAGAAAAAACACCGTGTTCGAAAATTCGGGATCACAAGGAGTTCCCCCACCAGACAGCAAACAAAAGTTTAGAGCAAGCAGGCTCCACATAGGCTAATCGGCATCTGCACCGCTAATCTATCCAGTCGGGGGCACATCAATGAAGCATTGTATCTTCTCTGCGCACGGCTGTAAAACGGCTTTGGCCGCGCTCTTTCTTCTACTCGTCTTCACCAACGCCCCGTACGCACAACCGCGCGACCGCCGCGCCGTCAGCTTCGTTGTTCTGGTCGACACATCCGGAAGCATGATAGCCTACTACCAGCGGCGGGACCCAAGGCCGTGCCTTGCTGTGGAATTGGCCCAAAACCTGATCACACAGATTATGAGAAACGGCGACCGCCTGGTGGTCCTTTCTTTTGACCGCCAACTGAACGATAACCCCGGAGAGATGCTGGCCCTCTCATCGATCGCGCCGGTAGACGCGGCCGAGGCGGTGGGCAGGCTGAGGCTGACCTGCAAGCCCGGCTGGGGAACAATGCGAACAGCGGCATTGGGCCGCAGTATCGAGGCGCTGAAGGCACTGCCAGCCCGGTCTGATCTCGAACCGGGTGCTATTTTCTACGTGATAACTGACATAGACAGCGACCGCGTCCCAGAAGGCCCTGATAAGGAGTTCTACGAAAGCGCCCTTAAGCTCGCCAGAGAAGGGGCGCTTACGCGCTTAGCGCGAATCCCGCAGGGTGGGATGATTCTGGAGGTGTGGCTTTTCAAAGACAGGGAAGGCGCGCCTCCGATCAGCGCAGCCCAAGTGGATACAGCCCGCGAAATCGTGGAAAAGGTCATCACCTCTCAAAGCCCCACACCAGCAGCCGTATTGCGGGACTTAGAGCGCGGTGGTTTGGTCATCCACTGCGAAAACAAAGTTTGGCAAAGACGAAGAGAAGGCCCAACCCGCATCTTCGAAATACCGGTTACCGTGCGTTCGCGGTTCCACACGCTTCATTGGCGCGGCAGTATCGACCTGAACGGCTCCGTGACATCGCCGGGGAAAAGACCGCGCCCTGTGGGAATCGTGGAGCTGGTCCTGGATAGAAAAGCGCCTTTGGAGCTTCATCCTCACGAATGGGTTAGCGGCACATTGAGGGTGTCTATCACCAAACCGCCGAGGCTGTGGAACCTGAACCCTCTTGAACCCCAAGTAAGCCTGAAGCCCATATCGAAAGGCGATGTGACGGTTGACCCATCCCTGTTCCAAGCCGCCGATCCCGCGCTGGAAGCAAAAATATCCAGGCGGTTTTGGATGAGCGGCCACCAAACGGACGCGGCTGTTGATCCAGCGAAACTGCCGGAAGTGCCACCACTGAAGCCGCCGCGCATCTGGCAGGTGCTGTCTGTCTTGGTTTTGCTGTCCTGGGCGTGGGTGTACTGGTTCAAAATAGGAACATACCCCAGGCTTCGGCTTCTACTGTGGCTTTTGGCAGTGGGGCCTTATCTGGTAGCGATGGCCCTGAAAACCGATATCTTCACCTTCATCGTTGCCTTGATATGGCAGTTTCTGGTTTACCTGATACCGGGAAAATTCCTCCATTGGAAACCCTTCCAGGTGTACTACAGGCTGTCAGGATCAGGGATAAAAAGTAAAGTGGAGCTGGATTGGCGCCGAAAGGATTCGAAAATCTCTGGCGTTGGAATCATCCTAAGCCGACCGGGAAAGGGAAAGAAGTTCGTTGTGAAACCTCAACCTGGCTTTGTGCTAAAAGATGCCAGCGGCACAGAGCGAAGCGAGATGGAATTCGAAAGAACCGGAAGCTTTGAGGTTTGGCAGTCTGGCGGGGGTGCGGTATCCGTGGCCGTTGGATTTGACGATAACATTCCCGAACCCCCGCCGCCCAAGCAAACAGAAAATGCATAAAAAAGCGAAGGAACGAAAGCAAGGAGGAACAAGCAGTAAACGATGATCAACGAATCTGGCTTGACCGGCAACGAAAACTTGAGAAGAGGGATTATAATCGGACTCGGCGGAACCGGAGGCGAAGTAATCCAGCGCGTTCGCCGAATGGTAATCGACAAGTTTGAGAAGTTTGACGAACTGCCAATCTTGAAGTTCCTGTACATAGATACCGATACCGATTGGGCCAAGAAAGGCGCCACTTCGATTGTGGAAAGAGATACGAGCTTATCCGCCGCCGAAGTAATGGATATCTCGATTCCAGATGCCAAGGGGCTTTACGAAGGGATAAAAGATGGCAACTACCCGCAGTACGATTGGTTCTGCCTGGAGAAGCTTTCGGGAAGCACAAATGTAACAAAAGGCGCAGGCACGGTCCGCCAACTCGGGCGCCTTTGTTTCTGGCAGCACTCTGCCGAAATTGAGCGCAGACTGCGCGACATCCTCAACAGCCTCGCTTCAGACCAAGTTGCCAGGTACATGCTTGAAAAATACGCCCTTCAGGTGGACCCCGGGCTGGACGTCCATATCGTCACAAGCCTTGCCGGTGGAACCGGCTCCGGTTGTTTTCTCGACATAGCTTATCTCGTCAGAAAAGTTTTCAAAGAATTAAGCGTGGCCCCTCCGATAGAGATTTACGGTTACCTAGTGCTGCCAAGGATGTTCGCTGACTTAGGTGCCACGAACGCGTTTCCCAACGGTTACGCCGCGCTTAAAGAGCTTAACTACCTGACCTACCTCCCCGGGGAAGGGAAAAAGCTGGCCCCGCTGTTCGGAATTCCAAACTGGGATGCGGTGTACGCCCCAAGCGGCGCAGGTGGAGTCCACTTTGAAGCACAGCCGCCGTTCGATTGCTGTTACCTCATCGATGTGTCCAACGGAAAGGTGATGCTAAGCAGGGACGACGTGCTCGGAATGCTGGCCAGGTGGCTGTTCGACAACTATTCTTCGGAATTCGCTTCCACAAAGCGCTCCCTCAGACAGAATGTGCGCAAGCCGCTGGTCCAGAACGACGCGCTGGACTGCCCTGCAACCTTTATGGGATTCGGCCAAGCCGAAGCTTGGTTTCCAGCTCGAGAAGCAAGAGAGGTGCTGGCTCACCGTCTGGCACTCGAAGCGATTCAAGTTTGGCTGAACGGCGACGACGCCGATGAGAACATTCTCAGAACGGTAAAGCCGCGCATAAACATACTGGAGTTGGGGGCAAAATTCCTGGCAGGTGTGGCCTCAGGCCACGGCATCATCCAAACAGCTATCGCCATCGTTCGCGAGTTCATCCAAAAAGTGCTCAAAGCCCGCGACATCCTGGCTTCTATCGTATCAGGAGAGGAATTTAACCTTCTCGAAGTCCCGAAACAGTACATGGACACGGCGATGAGCGAATGGTCTCCGGGGTGGCACAAGAAGAGCCAAAACCTGGAGATGCTCGAGTCTAAGTGGAACGAATGGAGAAGAGATTTCGACGATACCGGTGTCAACCCCGAGACTTGGGGCATGAGGATGAAATGGATGGCCGAGCGAAAACGGCGGGTTTTCGAAGAATACCGGCGCAGAATTGAGGAGGAACTCCAAATCAGATCCGCCACTTCCGTTGCACTATCGCTCGCTTTCCTCAAAAACCTGAAAGAGCGTTTAAGCGAGATGGCCAAAAACTTCAGAGAAGAAGCCGAAAGCGCCGAGACGATTGCCAGGGACATCAACGACCTAGCGCTTATCGAAGAGGTGAACAACAACAAAGGTGACAAGATCGATAAGATCATAGAAAGGCGGATAGAAAAAGAGTTCGAAGACGTCCAAAAGGAGAAAAAGAGTTTCCTCAGCAGGGACGCAAAGATGCAAACAGAGGCCAAGGAGTTTCTTAGCTGGTGCAGTCTTTGGTGCCGCGCAAAAGTGGAAACTCGTAGGCGGCTTCTGTCTGCAGAGGTGTGCGAAGAGCTTGTGAACTGGATAGACAGCCTGCTTGGAATTAAGAACAATGCGGTGAAGATGCTGGAATACGCGGGCTCGAAGCTGTCACAGATGGGCAAAGAATGGTATCAAAAGGCCGTAAGCCATAAATGCCTTGGCCTGCTGTTGTTTGACGAAACAATCCTGGAAGTTTTGGAAGGCAAACTGCGATCCGTAAGAGGTGATGCCTACAAACCTGAAACTGTTGGCCAAGCTGCACTGAGGAAATTGAACTTAACGCTGGGCGAGTTGGAGAAAGCCAGCCCGGAGATGCTGGCGGACGCCCTTTTGGAAGCGGCCCGCGAATCTGTTGGCAAACTTGAAGAAAGAGAGCTTCTCGATACCACATTCGCGGCTTACGACCTGCTGGCCGCAAAGTTCTCCGACGACGAACTGGTGAAGAATTTAGACGCTGTCGCTCAGAAGAGCACGCCGTTTGTACCCCTAAACCAAAATCCCCCAGGAGGCTACTGGAACCCGTCTCACGAGTACCCGAACGGCCTGATACAGAGCAGGTGCCTGGGAATCTACGGTGGATACAGACCGGATGACCAGGATAAAGAGCGGGTAAAAGTGCTGGAGGCGGTGGCGCGGCTGTCGGACCCGATTTGGAGGGTGGACGGCGGTGATGTAAAGAACCTGCAAGAGACGGACCGCGTCATCTTCGCACAGGAATGCGGCGGCTTCCCGCTTAGAGCACTGGACAACATAAGGACAATGAAAGAAGCCTACGATGCGCACATCGCCGCCAAAGGAGCGGTCCCGCTGCACGTCGTTCGAGACGAAATGGCCGCCAAATTCCCGGATATAATCCCACCGAAAGACGAGCAGCTTGACCGCGCGGTTAGGCTAACGGGAGTCGGCATGGCCCTTGGGATAATCGTAAAAGAGGACAGGAAAATTCCACAGGGTCCACCCACTCCCATGCAGCTTTACTGCTTCAAACCAGATTCAGGCGCGGTGGAATGGCTCGGGGATACCGTGGAAGCCGTTGTGAACCGATTGGTATCCGAGCAGGCTCTTGCCGACAGTGTGGAAGCGGAAATTCTCAGAGAGATACAAACCGCCGACGAACTGGGACGCAAGCACCTAACCGAAAGCCTGAGCAGTTTCACAGAGGAACTGCTTAAGGGCGGCGAAAGCAGCGGAAAAGTGCCCTCAGTGGCATGGGCACCGCAACTGGCCGAAGCCATTCGCGATTTCGTAAGGCAGCAGGGCTTGTCGCAGGCCGCAACCTAGCCCAAACCCGGCGCAAACACATTGCAGAGGCAAGGGGCGCAAAAGATTCTGAAGCCATTTCAGTGCCCCGTGCCTCTGCTGGTTTTATAGGCGAAGATGCCGCTCAGCGCTGTTTGCCAGAAATCGCCTTTTTCAACTTTTCGATCATAAGCGCAACTGCTCTGCGGTGCTTGTACATGGGCAACGGATCCCGGGTGAATTCGGTAAGCCCCGAGGCAACCGTAGGAGGAATGCTCACAAGGCGTTCGGCTTGGCTCACCAAAGCGGGGTTCACACCAAGGCGCTTGGCTTCCAACACCATATCCCTCAAAATGAAAAACGTATCCGCATCCTCAAGGCCCTCCCTCAGCATCTCCCAACGGAAGCTGTCCACAGGGCCTTCGATTCTCTTGCGCCCGTCGGTGTGGCCCTTGGGAGGATACAGAAATCTTCCGTCTCCGTTGCCCCAGTAAGCTTTGGTTCCCGCAGGTGTTCCGTACCCGGAAACATAGCTCATCGGATCAGCCCATGGGTCCTGTTTGGCAGGAGGTGGAAATGCGGTTGGGCTTGTCCAATAGTTGGTTGACCAAACCAGCAGGCCATCAACGCCGTATTTGTAAGAAAGCCAAACCCACATGCGCATGTTTACCGCCGGGTGGTCAATAAACAGCGTGGTGTAGCGACCTTTTGGGCCGGTGCAAACGTACCACCAAACCTTTCTGCCCTGCCTCTGCTCGGCTTGGCATTTCTCGGGCACGTAGGCATCCAGTACCGGGCACCATATATCCACCGCACCGCTGAGCTCGGGTTCCGGCTGTTCCGTAAGCATCCTGGCGAGTTTGGGCGCGTGCCGGTGTATCAACTCCATACCCTCGCGCACAAACTCGTAATCCTTCGGATCCGGCTCATCGAACCAATACACGTATGCTTTCGAAAGCCACCCCTTCTCCTCAAGGTGGTCCTGAAGCGCCTTTAGGTACTTTCCCATAAGGCGCTCGTATTCAGGGGTGCCCTGCTGGTAACCTCCGAAGCTTCCTGGATACCGCTCGTAAAAGGTTCCCCCTCCCATCCCTTGAATTGGCAGCATAAAGGTGGTGAAACCCAGTTCATCAAGGTACCGATGAGCGGCTTTATCAAACTCCGTAAAGTCCAAAGTAACATCCCCGTTCTCCACCTGAACGCGAATTGGAGCCAGCGCCATCGGGAAATAGGGGGAAATCCGGTGCTCGGCAAAATCCTGCATGTATAGGTCGAACACCCGGGCTTCTTCTTCCCTAGTATCCAGATTGTGATAGCTTCTCAAAAGGCCCTCAGAAAATCCAAAAGCCGACGTAATGCGCGGAGACTCCGGCAAAGCGAAATCCCAAACGCGCAGGCGAAGCGGCACGTCAACCTGCCAAGAACCGCTCTTTATGCTAAGATTTGCCCTGTACAAGCCCGCTTTAGCATCCCGCGGAACTTTAACAGTAACCCATAACGGCTGGTTGGTGTTGGCCGGAACGTCAAACCGGCTCGGCGCAGGGGGAAGCGGATCGGGCCAGAACCCTTCCGCGCCAAGCGAATCCGTCGGAACGGTTACTTTCACATAATCCACCAACCGGATGCTGACATTGGAACTCGGTATTACGCCACCGGATGCGGACCGAAAATCGGTTACAGCCGCGGACACTCCTCGCAAGGCGCGCCTAGGCCGAAGAACCACCTGCACCGGCTCGTACTCACCTTTGGCGGCTTCCAGAACTACCTCTCGCTTTGGCACCTTAGGCGCGGGACGCTCGCGCGATACCTTGTAGGTCGCCTCGCACCACCAAACGTCGGCCTCTTTAGACGCAGAAACAGAATATCCGTAATCGGCGGCGTACAGATGCGGCACGGTATAGTTCACAGAGGCCGTCCAAAGCTCCGTGCGTCCAGACGCCACAGAAATGCGAATTTGCCCCTCGCCGGATTTCTCAAGCTCGTACGGCACAGAGACGCTCACCCGACGCGGTCCAGCGGGCACTCCGGCGGAGAACACGCGCGCACGCTTCGCCCCGGGCTCAACCACCGAAATCTTGGCAACCAAAGGCTTGGAATGGCCCAACACCGCCAAACGAACCGTGTTCCCATACCCCGGCCTAAGCATGCCCAAATCCACAAGCTCCACCTTCACACCGGGAGAAGCTTGATGCACTTCCGCAAACCTGGTGGCTCCATCCGCGTCCGGCAGAACCTTTTCAAGCTTTGCCGTATAGCCGTAGCCGTGAACCTGAAACTGCGCACCGTCTCCAGCTCGAAGCCTTATCCAAACAGTGCGAGCCGGGAATATCTGCTCCGGCACCTGAAATTCTCCGGTCTGCACCCCAGTGATGCGGCCAACTGGATGCCAGGATGCCCCATCCGAGCTCGCCTCAACTTCGCAGGCCCCGGAAACATGGTACCTCACGCTCAGCGAAACCCGGCCCGAAGTCTGGCGAACCGATCCGATTTCGTGGCGGTAAACCACATACTGCCCACCGCCGAACGTCCACCGGTCGGTGTTGAATCCGGCGGTGTGCTTAGCAAGCGGCCTCGAGTAGTTGCCGACTTCACTCCAAAGCTGTGCCTCAAAAGCATAGGTATCGCCGACAACTCTCTCGCCGGCACCAAGCACAAAACCGTTGGCCCTCCGATGAATTGGAACGAGCTGAGAAATGGTCAAATCATCAAACCAAACCCGGCCGTTAACATGCCACTGCCCCACCCTGAGAAATGCAACTTGTTGTTCTTCCGGGGCGCGGAAAATAAACGTGTGCCTTGTCCATTCTTTGGATATGCCGAAATCGCGGTTGGCCGTATTCAAGCCGGCAATCGCGCACCCTCCAGACCCCTCGCCCTTCATCCAAAACGAAAGCCGGTAAAGCCCGCCGGCCTTCGGTACAAAGCCGGTACTTCGCCAATAGCTGGAATCACTGCCTGTGCCAACTACACACACCGAGCGTCCCCCTGTGCGGCCCGCATCCCAAAAACCCTGGCCGCCTTCCAAAACCCAACCCTGGGGACTGCTCTGCCCGATATCAAACGAAGGATTTTCAACGGCTTGAGAAGCAAAAACCGCAGAAAGCACCGCGGCAGGAAGAATCAAAAGTTTCATCTCGCAACCACCAACCCAAGCTTCCCCAAAATCAACGCTATCGACAAAACCTCCGCTCAGTTGGCCTGGCTCCACAGCCTTCTGAGAGCGGCGTTTATTGGAGGCTCCGGACGTGCCTCCGGCTTAATAGCCTTTTCCACTTGCACAACAGTCCCCTCCGGCCCGGTGCTGAGCCATATCTGATCAGCAGTTTCGAGCATTATGGTATATCCCATGCCCATGGAAACCGTCGTGGAAAAACCCGGCCTGAGAACAGACGCCGGCAAATCCTCCGGGCGTATGCCGCGCCCGCGGTCCGCCACACGCACCGAAATTCTTTCCCCATCCAGAAAAACCGTACAGTGGGCGTCCACTCCGTGCTTCACAGCATTCACCAATGCCTCTCCAACCGCGGACTCCAGGTCGCTTGCATCATCGAGAGTCAAACCCGCCTGCAAACCGATTTCCCGGATGCGCCTGCGCGTAAGCGTGCACTCCTCCGCGTTTCTTACGGGCTCATCCAGAATCTTCTCGCCGGATGTTGGTATCTCGTGCGGTTCCACCAAGTGAAGCTTCCCGTTGGTAACCGCCCTGATAACCTCCCGATAGAAGCGCTTTTTCTGCTGTTCGGCATCCAAAAGCCGCTGATTAAGCTGGGCCAGCTCCAACTCCGAACGCCTGCGCTCCGTGATGTCGTGAAGAACTATCACAACGCCAGACGGGCGCTCTCTTCCGCTTTCAGAGTACACCGGGGCGGCCGAAGCGCTGTACGCTGAGGTCCGGCCCTCCGGACTGCGCGCCAGTACCTCCACATCCGTAATAACTCTCCCGGAAAGAGCCTGTTTGAACAGCGAGTCAAGCTCGGTGGAGAAACCAAGCGGTCCAAAAACCGCTTCCAAAGAGGCACCCAAAACCTCGCTTTCACCGCGGTTGGCGATTCTTTCGGCCAACGGATGCCACATTAGTATCTTCCCTTCGGAATTAAGGGCGACTACGGCGGATGGACAGGCTTTCAAAAGCGCGGTAAGGGTTTCATTTACTTTCCTCAGTTCTGCTTCGACGCGTGCCTGGCGCGCCATGTCGCGCAGAACAAGGAAGTACAGAAGTACTCCTGTAACCGCCACATAAAACCATCCCTTTATCGTTTGGGCCTTGGTAATAAGGGCTTCTCCGCGAACAAAAGCCGAGACCAGTTTATCCGAGAGGAGAATCCAAAGCACGCCGAGCAGTACGTATATCAGCGCAACGCGAAAAGCGGACATCTTCGGACTGACCAACTGAAATTCTTGAATGGTCAGCTTCATCTCCGCGTCTCCGGGCAGCAAAGCGCCGTGTAAGCAATCTCCAGGGGCCCGTCAACTCAATCTGCCCAACTGCCAAACCTGCACCGCTGTCACGGCTTAGGCATAGCCACTCAAGCCTTTACATCCCAAAAATCTTCTGCAAATAGGGATCCACCTTGGAACGGTCTGATTCCGACGCGTTGCAGGTCAGCGCCGAGCCGGTTGCGTAAACCGGAAGAGAACCACATCGCCATCCTGAATAATGGAGTCATGGCCCTCGATGCGCACCTTACCGGCCTCTTTTGCGGCATTCCACGAGCCGTACTGAACAAGAACATCGTAGGGCACGACTTCGGCGCGGATAAAGCCCTCCTCCATATCCTTATGAACACGACCGGCCGCCTGAGGGGCTGTACAACCGCGAGGAATTGGCCAAGCGGTTACCCTGGCGCCCACAATGGTGTAAAAAGTTATAAGGCCCAACAGCTCATAGGCCGCGCGAATCAGCGTTTCAACAGGGGAGGCATCCACCCCAAGCTCTTCCGCAAAGGCCTGCGCTTCCTCCGGAGAAAGCTCGGTAAGATCTGCTTCTAGCTTGGCCGGAATGGTGTACAAAGTCTCGCTCTGAGAGTCGACCCAAGCCTTCAACTGTTCCAACCCTTCTGCGGCATCTTCGCCAACGTTTGCCACGATTATGCGAGGCTTGGCAGTTAGGAGGGAAAGCGGTTTTATGTACTGCAGAACGGAGTCGGGCAAGCCGGACTTTCTTATGGGCATGCCGCGCTCCAAAACCGCGCGGACCTGCTCAAGCGCGTGCAGTTCCTCGGCATGAGCCCTGCTACTCTTCATCAGCGAGCGCACGCGGTCGATGCGGCGGTCGAGCGACGCCAAATCGGCCAGGGCCATTTCGGTGTCCACCACTTCTATGTCGCGCACCGGGTCTATAGAGCCTTCCACATGTGGAACATGAGGAGCAGGGAAACAGCGCACCACGTGGAGCACAGCGTCCACATTCCGTATGTGCCCGAGGAACTCGTTTCCGAGGCCTTCACCCCTGTGGGCACCGCGCACCAGGCCAGCGATGTCCACAATCTCAAAGGTAGCCGGGCGCGCCTCTTCTTGGCCGGCCAGTTTCTGCAACTGAGACAGCCTGGGGTCCGGCACCGGAATAACCGCGTCGTTCTTACCGATGGTGGTAAAGGGGTAGTTGGATACCTCGGCGGAAGCGCGGGTAAGCGCATTGAAAAGGGTGGTTTTACCCACATTCGGCAATCCCACGATCCCGCATGACAGCATCCATTTACCCCTATACGTTCATGCTTCAATTTTCCCACCCACCGTTCGAGGGTGGGAGACCATGCCTAAAAGACTCGGTTGCTGAATGCAGAAGCTACGGCTGTCTCTCCGGAGCCTTGTACTCGACCTTGGCGATCTTCCAAGACCCTCCGACCTTCTTCATCAACATCGAAACCGGGATGGGCATGCTTTGTATGCCGCTGCCGTCCGGCCGCGGGAAGCGGAAATACTGCGTGTAGCTAACCGAAGCTGTGTTCCCATCAATCTTTACCGTGAGCGGAGGCACCGTCTTGAAAGCATTGGCCATTTCGGGCGGCGCCTGAGACATTCCCTGGCGCACAGACTCCTTGCCGGAAATGGTCCTGGGCCCCTCCGGAGTTTCCATACTCAGCTCAACATCGTCTGTGAAGAAGGCAACGGCCGCATCCACGTTCCCCGCAGAAATCGCCTTGAACACTCCGCCGATCACGTTCCTAATAGCGTCCTCTTCGGTGGTTTTCGGCGGGAGGAGGCGAAGTATGCGCACTGTGTAATCCGACTCGGTCAGACCGTGCGTCATAAAGAAATCCGTAATCTTGGAAACCGCAGCCGGCATAGATTCGGCTATCCGATCCAAGCTGGGCTGAACAGTCCACGCCGAAACGAAGCCGGCGGTCTTGGTTGCTTCATCGACGAAAAACCGATGCCACAGGTAGCCGCTGGGGAATTTGCCCTCCATATCCGGGGCCAAGCTGGCGAACAAGCTCACGGCATCAGACGGTTTCGCGGAACCGAGGTTCATGGTCCATATCAGCATCCAATCGCCTATCTGAGTTGGCGCGGCTTTAGCTGTTTTAGGCTCCGGGGCTTCCTGCGCTCCTGCTGTGCGCATCGGCGAGCCCACGCCGAACACCAACAGCACAACCATGGAGATAAGCATGGTTCTGAACATAAACATCCCTCCTTGCCCTAATAGTACAAGTTTGCCACTCACCTGTCAACGTCTCCAAAAACAAACCCAAGGCTTTTCAAAAGTGTATAGCTTGCTTGTCCTCACCCCCAACTCCTCTCCCACGTTGTTGTTTTCCCTCACCCCTGACCCCTCTCCCAGCTTCGGGAGAGGGGGAACCGTGCGCACCCTTCTCCCCTGGGTGAGAGAAGGGTTGGGGTTGAGGGGCTGCTGACCAAGAAAAGAGTTTCGACTGGTGGTGTTCAGAACTTTGAAAAGCCCTGGGGACTAGTTGCTTCCGAGGGGAATGCTTTGGATTTGCCTCTTGCCGTGGGGTGTGTAGGAAAGCCGCAGTAAACGGCGAATAAAAAGATGTGCGAGGATAATAAGTACGTCCGGGTAGATTTTTGCGGGGAGTTTGTGAATGAATCTGGTAACCAAGGAAAAGAAGTTTTACAGCCTTCTTGATGAAGCGGCGGCCAAAATGGTGGAGGCCGCTAAGGCCCTTCTGGGAATGATGGAGGACTACACCGATGTTTCTCAAAAGGCCGCTGAGATACGGCGTATCGAGCACCAGGGAGATGTGATAGTGCACGAGATTTTCAAAAGGCTTGGTGCAAGCTACGTTACTCCGCTGGACCGGGAGGATATTCATGAATTGGCGGTTGGTTTGGACGATGTAATCGATTGTATAGAGGCCACCTCAGATAGGATGGTGATTTACAAGATCGAAAGCCCAACGCCGGAGGCTGTTGAGCTGGCGCGGCTGGTGGTGGAGGCATGCACAGAGGTGGCCGGTGGCGTTGCTGAGTTGGCCGACCTCAGCAACACCGAAAAGATGCGCAATTACTGCGTGCGTATTCACGAGTTGGAGAGCCAAGGCGATGAACTGCTTAGGCAGGCTCTCGCCAAGCTTTTCGATGGGGGGCTTTCGGCACTGGATGTGATAAAGTGGAAAGAGGTTTACGACATGCTTGAAGCCGCCATCGATAAATGCCGCGATGTTGCAGATGTGCTGGAGACGGTGGTGGTGAAACACGCATGAAGCACTTTGGTTGCCGGTTAAGCTCTTAACGCGCGTGGTTTGCCGCTGGAGTTGGCGGTTTTCTTCTTCGGATGGTACCTTATGAAGCTTCGAGCAGTTGGTGTTGCTAGGGTGTTGGGCTTGATAGGTTTTGTGGCAGGGGTTGCTTTGCTGGCGGTGGTCTTCGCGTGGGCGTTTTCCTACTTGCAGGCGCCGATGCAAAGCGGAAAGCACAGCAACAACATTGGCGAGGAAGCATTGTTGCTTGCGGCCAGGGTGGCGCTGCTTTTTGTCCTCGGATTTGTGGCCTCGGCCATTGCCGGCAGGGGGATACAGCTTTTCGGGGCATCGTTTGCCGAGGGACGTTCTGCCGGAACGAATGGCGAGCAATCGGAGCGGTAAAGCGGCTTACAAAGGGTGGCTGCTTTTTGTTGGTGTGGCAAAAGCGGCGGTCGATGATTCGGGATTGCACAAATCTTTCGGGTTCGCCAACCAGGTGAGTTGTAGTGACCTGCTCCGGTTATCAGTTGGCACATTTAGCGCAAAATCTGTAAAATAAAATGGTATAAAACAGCCGTACCCTGTTGGTGTGCGGTCTTTTTCTGGAGGTAAGAAAGAGTGATAGTTCCCACCAAGAAGCTTTTTGAAATCGCTTATGGAAAATACGCTCTGGGCGCCTACAACGTGAACAACGCAGAGCAAACCATGGGACTCTTCAGGGGTTGTATGAATTCCCGTGCGCCGTTCATCGTTCAGATTTCCAAAGGCGCCCGGAAGTACACCGATAAGCGCATGCTTGAAGCCATGATTCGAGCCGCGGAGGAGATCTTCCCCGAAGCTATCTTTGCGGTTCACCTTGACCACGGCGATGAGGAAACCTGCTACGACTGCATCGACTCAGGCTTTTACAGCTCGGTGATGATAGATGCTTCGCACCTGCCTTTCGAGGAAAATGTGGCGGTTACGAAGCGTGTGGTAGAGCGCGCGCACGAGAAGGGCATAAGCGTGGAAGCCGAGCTCGGTCAGCTTGGAGGGGTGGAGGAGGATATCTCCGTTGATGAAGAGCATGCGCATCTGACCAATCCGAAGCAGGCTGTGGAGTTCATCGAAAGAACCGGCTGCGACGCCTTGGCGTGCGCCATTGGAACAAGCCACGGGGCATACAAATTCTCCGGCAAGCAGTCTATCCATTTCGAGGTGTTGGAAGAGATTCAGCGCCTTAAGCCGGGCTTCCCGCTGGTGATGCACGGCTCCAGCTCGATTCCTCAGGACGAAGTGGCCCGCATAAACGCTGCCGGAGGTGCCATAAAGGGCGCATCGGGGGTTGATCCCAAGCAGTATCTGCCTGCGGCCAAACTCGGCGTTACCAAAATCAACATCGATACGGACGGCCGACTTGTTTGGACGCGCGTGCATCGGGAGTTCTTCCGGGACCATCCGGATAAGTTCGATTTCCGCGATCCCGGCAGGATATTCCAGGAGGAGTACGCAAAGTTCATTGCCAGCCGCAACGAACTTCTCGGGTCCGCGGGACAGCTCGACGACGTTCGCGCGAAACTGATGAGCAAGTAGTTCGGCCTGGGTATTGATGAAATTAGCGGGGGCGGAAGAACTGCTCTTTCCGCCCCTGCAGTTTCTTACTCCAGCAGGCTCAGCGGTTGCTCTAATGCGCGTTTGAACTCCTGGAGGAATTTGGCCGCCACAACGCCGTCTAGAACCCGGTGGTCGGCTGACATGGTTACCTTCATGCGCGGTCGGATGGTTATCTCACCGTTTACCACTGCAGGGACCTCCAGGATTGAACCAACCGCAAGTATTGCCGCTTCCGGCGGATTGATAATCGCCGAGAAGCTTTCTACATCGAACATGCCCAGGTTGCTTATCGAGAGGACTCCGCCGCTGTATTCATCCGGTTTTAGTTTCCCCTGCCTGGCGCGTTCTGCAAGCTCCTTGGTTTCGCGGGCGATCGATAGCAGGGTTTTCTTGTCGGCATCTCTGAGCACCGGAACCACGAGACCGTCATCCAGTGCCACTGCTATGCCGATGTGCATGCCGGACGGCGGTTTCAAACCCTCCTCTTGGTATTGGGTGCCGGCCTGCGGAACTTTTGTGAGGGCTATTGCGGCGGCTTTGACGATCATATCGGTGAAGGTGATTTTGGGGCGCTCCCCTTCGAGTGCGTTCAGCGAAGTTCTGAGCTCGCCGGCCGCCTTCATGTCCACCTCTACGGTAACGTAGAAATGCGGAACCGTTTGCTTGCTCTGCACCATGCGCCGAGCTATGGTCCTGCGCATGCGGCTTGGCTGGACGAGCTGTTCGGGCTTTTCGGCCACCACCAACGGCTCTGCCGCAGGAGCAGCCCTTTCTGCTGTTTTGCCTCTGGCGGCCAGGAATTCCTTCACATCGGCGCCGAGTATTCTTCCTCCTGGACCGGTGCCGCGCAGTTGGCTTAAATCCACACCTTCTGCCTGCGCAAGCCTTCTGGCAAGAGGTGAGGCCTTCAGCCGTTCTCCAACGGTACGTTCTGTTTCTGCCGGTTTCGGCGGAGGCGCTGGCTCTGCGGCTTTGGTTTGTTCCGGCTTCTTTGCGGAGGGTGGTTCGGGGGCTGGGGCGGGTTCGGCTTCGCCTTCGGTGCGCAGATAGGCTATTGGTGTTCCTACGGGAACGGTTTGGCCCTCTGGCAGAAGTATTTCTGTTAGGACGCCGCTTTCGAATGCGGTCATCTCCATAACTGATTTTTCGGTTTCTATTTCGGCGATGACTTCGCCTTCGCGAACGGTGTCTCCAGGCTTTTTAAGCCATCTGACCACCGTTCCCTCTTCCATGGTATCACCCAACTTTGGCATCGTCAGTTGGCCCATATACAATCTCTCCTCGCTCTTCCTCTTTGGGGGATGGGACCTGGCGCCACAAGGCGCGCTTGGCGGCCGCTACTACTCGGGCGGCGTCTGGGATTGCCTGGCGCTCCAGGTTCGCGGCGTAAGGCATGGGAACATCTTCTCCGGCCACCCGCTCGACGGGGGCGTCCAGGTAGTCGAACGCCAGCTCGTATATTTGGGCGGCGATTTCAGCGCCCATGCCGCAGAATCTCCACGCCTCGTGGGCGACAACTGCGTGGTTGGTTTTCTGAACCGAGTTGACCACCGTCTCCATATCCACTGGGCGCAGTGACCGCAAATCGATTACTTCAGCGCTTATTCCTTCTTCGGACAGTTTTTCCGCGGCGCGCAGGCATGTCTGCGCCATGCGCGAATAGCTTACTATCGTCACATCTTCGCCGGGGCGCAGAATACTGGCTTTTCCGATGGGCACCACGTATTCCCCTTCGGGCACCTCTCCTTTCAGTGTGTAAAGCCCCGCGTGTTCCAGGAAGATGACCGGGTTGTCGTCCCGTATGGATGAGATGAGCAAGCCCTTGGCATCTGCAGGTGTTGATGGCGCAACCACCTTAAGTCCAGGCGTATGGGCAAACCAAACCTCCAGGCTTTGCGAGTGCTGAGCCGCCAAACCGCGTCCGGGTCCGTTGGGTCCCCGTATCACAAGCGGCACTTTGAGCTGGCCGCCGGACATGTATCTGTACTTGGCTATGTGGTTCAAAATCTGGTCCAGGGCGACGATGGCGAAGTTCATGGTCATCATTTCAACAACCGGGCGCAGGCCAACAATGGCTGCCCCCAACGCTATTCCGCTGAAACCAGCTTCGGAAATCGGGGTATCGATAACGCGGCGCGGCCCGTATCTTTCCAGAAGCCCCTCTGTCACCCTGAACGTGCCCTGGTACAGCGCGACCTCTTCTCCCATGACGAAAACGTTTTCATCTCGGTCCATTTCGTGTATCAACGCCTGTCTCAGGGCCTCTCGGTATGTGATTACCGCCATGCGCTCCTCCTATGCATACACATCTTCATAAAGCGAATCTGGGTCAGGCTCGGGACTTTGGTCCGCGAATGCCATCGCCTCCCGCGCTATATCCTGGGCCTCCTGCTGTATTTTGGCCGCCAGTTCTTCTGTGAGGATGCCTTCTTCTATAAGGCACCTTTCGTAAATGGCGATTGGGTCACGCCGGCGCCATTCCAAAATCTCTTCTTTTGTTCTATAGGTACCCGGGTCTGCAGCACCGTGGCCGACGTAGCGGTAACATATGGCTTCCACAAACGATGGTTCTTTGGTTTCTCTTGCCTTTTGGACCACGTGCTGGGCCACTTCATATACTTTCCGAATGTCCATTCCATCCACGCGATGGCACTCCATTCCGTAGCCTCCGGCCCGCACGGTAAGGTCTGTTACCGCTGAAGAGCGCTCCAGACTAGTGCCCATCGCGTAAAGGTTGTTCTCGCATATGAAAATGACCGGCAGCTTCCACAAAGCCGCCATATTCAGCGACTCGTGGAAAACTCCTTGGTTAATTGCACCGTCTCCGAAGAAGCACAGCACAACGGCGTCCGACTCCTTATATCTGCTCGCCAGGGCCACGCCGGCCGCTATCGGGATGCCGCCCCCCACGATGCCGGTGCCGCCCAAGAACCCTTTCTCAGCATCAAATAGGTGCATGGAGCCGCCTTTGCCTTTGGAAACCCCCGTTGCCCTTCCGTAAAGCTCCGCCATTATCAGCTTTGGATCCGTGCCCATGGCGATGCAGTGACCGTGGTCTCTGTATGAGTCCACAACGTAATCGCCGGGCTTAAGGGCCGATATGAAACCGAGGGCCACAGCCTCCTGACCTATGTACAGGTGCAGGTAGCCCGCTATCTTTCCGGCGGTATAGGACTGCGCACAGCGCTCCTCGAACCGCCGGATTACCCACATGGTTCGGTACAGCTCCAACTGCTTCTCTCTATCCATGCCCTTCATTATTTACCCCTTATATACGTCCATCCAGGAAGATGGTGGTTTTTGAAAAAAAACAGCCAATTGAATTTTAACGGTGTGCGCGTTCACCCGGTGAGAGCCTTTCCCTTGCACGGTTCGCCGCAGACGACAATGCTGCGCACATTCTGTAGAGAAGCGGCGAGAGCGTGAGGTCGAATTGGCCTGGGTACTCCACCAACTGCGCGCCGAAACCCTCTTTAAACCTGGTGGCGCCGGCCAATGGATGCGCATCACTTGAATTAGGCGGAGCGGCAGCGCCCATGTGATAGGCATGGTAACCGTGGTCTCGCGCCCACATAATCACGCGCCATTGGAGCAGGTGGTTTGGCATGAGGCTTCGGTGTGCCAAGGATACGGCGTTTTCCCACAGCCAGCACGTTGCTCCGCATGTTATGCATAAAGCCGCCGCCGCAACATCCTTGCCATGCCGCGCCAAGAACAGGTGCACCATTTTCTGAGGCGAAAAAGCTTCCCAAAGGTTTGGTATGTACCGGCGGTTTGTTCGGCCACCAGAGCGCTCGTCCATCAGCCGCACCAACCACGGAAGGCCGTCTGCATCTGCCTTTTCCACCACAACGCCGCGGCGCTCGGCCAAACGCAAGTTGTAGGCCCATTTTGGCTTCACTGCTGATAGAAGTTCCTCCTCTGATCTGCGCAGGTCTACAACCAAGGCATGCGAGTGTTGTTCCGAGCAGGGAATGGGCAAATCCGGCCGTCGGAATCCAGCCTGGTGAAGGAGCGCGCCGATTTTCGAAGAATCGGTTGCAGCCGGCCCAACCCGAATCAGCAAAGCCTTTTCCGAGCGAATAAACTCTTTAAGCTCATCGCACATGGGTGCCAGAATTCCCTCATCCCACCACCTCAGTACTGGCCCCCAGGGCGTGTAAAACACCCATTTGCCCGCAATGCGCCGGCGGAGCCGAACCATCAGCATCGTTGCAACAGGTTCGCCTTTGGAACCGAGTGCCAGCCGGTAAACTTTCTCGCCCTGCAGAGACAGGAAGTCCCCCCACTCGTATGTTTGGCAGGGATGTCCCCCGTCTGCCCAGGCGGCAAGCCTGTCCCATTCGTCTCTATCCAGTCTATCCAAAACCTCCAACCGAGCGCTTTCATAGAGCATCGGCGCTCACCGTTTTTTCGTTCGACGCCTGAGCATTTTAACCTTTGAGCCGGCAGTTTTGTCGGCCTTTCCAGAAGGACGCGATCGAACACCTTCTCCTAGATGCTTTGTCAATTCTTCTTGCCACGCACACACATCCCCCTCAATGACCCTTCTCCCTCAAGTGCCCAAAAGCAGCATTCCTAAAGTCGCTGTCAGAGGGTAAACTCCTCCTTCTTGGATCGTTCACGATGGAAGCTATGCGGCCGAGTAGGCTTGGATGGATCTGGTTGCTTATCTTCATCCCCCCACCAGTTCTGATTTCTCTCTTATGGTACCCATCCACCCAAACATAAAAAGCCCTGCCAATCCCCCAGAAACTATTGACATTGATAAAAGCCAGTGGTAAAACAAAATCACCTAATGAGCTTATCTTTTTCTGAACTCGGCGCTCCTCGAGGCCGCGGCTTTGCGCAGTAGCACCCGGCTCGGAGGGTAAGCAAGTGCCATATCAACCGGAAAGGGGGGATTTGAAGCGCGCTTAAACACTCCAAACACGCGGGCGTAAACCGCACATAAAGACTGCAAAAGCTAACCACAAACTACTAAGGGAGGGTCTGAAATGAAAAAAGCAACTACATTAGTTGTCTCGCTGCTGGCACTTGTGTTGGCTGGCTTTGCCTTCGCCGCCAGCCCGCTTGACGATGATTTCAACGCCCCTTCGTTGGACCCCAAGTGGACTGTCTCCGTGTTGGGTGATGCCCAGCTTCAGGAGCACAGCGCCAAAGTTGAAAACGGCAAGCTGGTTCTTGTTGCCGCCGGCCGCGACATCTGGGATGACAACGATAACGGCATCTATGTGTGGCAGGCGGCAACCGGCGACTTCCGCATCACCCTCAAGCTGGAGCGCCTGGATGAGACCGACGCATCGGCGAAGCTGGGTATCATGATCCGTCAGGACCTGGACATCCACGCCCCCAACGTGTTCGCCATGGCTATGCCCAAAGGCATCCACATCCAGGGACGTGATACCCGCGGAGGCTCCACAGGCCCGGGTTCCAGCGGCCGCATCGAGTGGCCCGACAGGGGTCAAAGCACAATCTGGGTGCGCGTTACCCGCACCGGCGATGACTTCAAGCAAGAGGCCTCTTACGACGGCAAAGAGTGGGTCTCCACCCACGACGAAGCCAACCGCTGGAAGGACATTCGCACCGTCAAACTGCCGCGAACGGTTCTGGTCGGCATCGCCATGACTTCCCACCAGAGCACCACAACCACCACAGGCATTGTCGACGACTTCGTGTTTGAACAGCTCGGCGATGGGCCGCCTCCTGGCACCGGCTTCGTCGTACCCGACGCTGTTGACGAACAGGGCAACCCCCAGCCGGGCGGCGTTGTTCTCTACCGAGAGAACAAACCTCTCGGATCTGGCTATTCCGGAACCCCATTCTTGGTTGAAGTGGGCGATGTAACGGCATCCACAGGTGGACCTTTCATCAAAGCAACCCCAGCCTCCGGCAAGGTTCTTGAGGGGAAAACTCTTCATCTGGCCATCCGGGTGTCTAAAACGGCCAGCTTGGTTAAAGACCTATCCACCAGCGCAGGACAAGCTTGGATAATCAAACTGCCAACCGATCCAAGCGAAGATTACAGCGCTCCAGGAGCATCCGAAGCCGACTTTGTTGAGTACGAAGTTCCATCTAACTGGGACAGCATTGACCCAACCGACAACATCTACGGTTGGATCCGCACCAAGGTTACCGTGCCCAAGGAGTATGTCGGCAAGGACTTGTGGCTGGTGGACTGGAATCTGGACGATGAAGACTGGACTTACTGGAACGGCACCCTCATCGGCCATACCAATTCGTGGAATTCCCCCCGCCAGTACATAATCCCCGGCGCCCTGGTGCAGGAAACCAACGTGCTTGCCATCCGCGGCCGAGACGGCACGGGCGAAGGCGGCATCTCCATGTGGGCACCAAAGCTACTGGTTGGCAATCCGTCTGTGGGAATAGTGGGACAAATCAAAGACCCCGAGGGCAAACCGCTGCCTGGAGTTCCTGTGCGTGTTGAGTCCCCTGTTAACGAATGGGGCCCCACCACCGTTACTGTCACTACCGATGCTTCGGGTAAGTACGCCGCTTATGGCATGGGTCCCGGAGAATTCACCGTCAGCATCGCATCCCCTGCTGTTGTAGCCGAGCCATCGAGTAAATCCTTCCGTGCCGAGGGCGGTCAGACCGTGTCTCAGGACTTCACGGCGCGGTTCATCCCGTTCTTCCCCGATCCGGTGGACACCAAGGCCAGCGACGATTTCGCCGGCACCAAGCTTGACCCGAAGTGGACCGCACAGGATATCGGCGATACCGAGCCCGGCAGCGCTTCTGTCTCCAACAAAGTGCTCACCATTACTGCCAACGGTGCCGACTTCTGGGATGCCGAAGACCGCGGCTACATCGTATACCAGAAGTACAGCGGTGACTTTGTGGCCACAGTAAAGGTTACTTCTGTCCCAACCACAAACGACTGGTCCAAGGCCGGCATCGACATCCGCGCCAACAACCAGACAGGAGCCGTGCATGTGTTCACCTGCGCCACACTGAACAACGGTGTTGCAGCCCAAGGACGCTCTGTGGCCGACACAACCAACCAGTTTAACGTGAACACTGGCGGGCCGTTCCAGCCGGTTTACCTGCGCGTGGAGAAGAAGGGTGACCGCATTAGGGCCTTCTGGTCGCCGGACGGCAAGGTTGTGAACTACCTCGGAGAGATCAACCTGCAGCCGCTTGCCGGCGAGGTTTTGGTGGCCTTGGCAGTTACCAGCCACGCCGCTGGAACGCTGGGCACAGCCACTTTCGAAGACTTCCGCATCGGCGGCATACCAGCGGTTGCTCCTCCGGCGCCTGCGGTTAAGCTCGGTGACGTGAACGGTGACGGCAAAGTTGGCATACCCGATGCCACCCTCGCTCTCCAAATCGCCGTCGGAATCCTGAAGCCTACCTCCGAGCAAATTGCAGCCGGCGACATCAACAAGAACGGGAAGATCGACATCCCGGATGTCACCAAGATACTGCGCGCCGCTGTCGGTTTGGAGAAGCTTGGGGAATGAACCCGGCTTGATAAGCTTGTAAAACGATAAAAGCCCCTGTCTGAACCAATCCAGGCAGGGGCTTTCTTCTCCACCGCACTAGATTTTGAAGTCCAAACACCCCAAAACTACTCTATCAATCCCTTGCGCTTCAAGCGGTCCAAGTTGACCTGAGACAGCTCAAAGTCGGGAAACTTCTTTTGCATTCTCCGCCACAAATCGGATGCGGCTTTCGGGTTTCCGCCTTTTTCCAGCGCGTGAGCGTAAAGATTCCACGCCAGCGGTGGAGCTGGATATTTCAACCCCTTTTCCAAATACTGGGCCGCCTCGCTGTATCTGCGCTGTTGGTAAAGCAAAAAAGCCACCTCGTAATAAAGCTCGTACCTATGGGGATTCAGGCTCAAGCCCCTCTTCAGCACCCGCATAGCCTCGTCTTCGCGGTCAAGTCCCGCCCACAAAATCCATGCGTAATTCGCCCAAGTTTCCACATCGTACGGATCAAGCTGTACTATCTGACTGCACAGAAACGCAATCGAATCGTAGTCGCCTCTGTGCCAATAGTAGTCTATCCTCTGCGCAAGGGCGTCTGCCACCCTGGCCGCGGTTTGCGCGCTCACCGCCGGAGGGGCACTGCGCCTCCGCGCCCCAACGCTTCTGCGCCCCGGAAGCTCCCTAGACGCTTGCGAAACCGCATCGGGCGCGGCCGCCGCCAAAACCGCAACCGCAAGCACAGCACCGCAAACAAACTTTCCAACAATACTCAGCTTTCCCATCGATTCCCCCTGGAATAACTGCGCACAAGCCCCATATCCGAAGGCGGCCACAGTATGAAAGACGACTTGCCCCGCACCAGCTTGAACGGCAGCTGACCCCACAAATGGCTGTCAGAGCTGTTTTGGCGGTTGTCTCCCAGAACAAACAGATGCTTTGGCAAAATCTTCTCCGCAGGTCTGGAATAATCGGGGCGGTTGTTTACGTAAGGCTCTTTCAGCTTCAAACCGTTGATTATCACCCAACCGTTGCGAATTTCGATGGTTTCTCCCGGCAGCGCGATCACCCTTTTTATATAATCCCGGCCCGGCTCCTGCGGCGAGCGAAACACAATCACATCGCCCCTCTCCGGCGGGTGCAATCGGTACACCAGCTTGTTCACCAACGTATACTGCCCGTCCTTGAGCGTTGGAAGCATACTATCCCCTTCCACTCGAGACACCTGGAACACAAACGTGATAAGCAGTAGTGCGGCAATGCTGGCTATCGCACCCAAATCCAGATATTCACAGACCACCCGCCGAGCCTTAACCGGCAGTACGTCGAAATAGGTTACCAGCACCCGCAAACACAGAAAGAAAGCCGTTAAGCCCAAAAGCTTGTAGTGTACGATCTCCATGGATCTAAGCTCCGCAAGGCTTAAACAGCTAGCCGTCGTCCGAAAGCTAAATACCTCCTCCAGAACCGCTGAGTTTTTCCGCAAGCATCCGGTTAACCAATTCGGGATTGGCCTTGCCCTTGGTAGCCCTCATAACCTGCCCAACGAAGAACGCCATCAGCTTTCCTTCGCCGGCACGGTAGCGCTCAACCTCCTTAGGGTTATCGGCCAGAACCTTTTCCACAACAGAGGCTATGGTTGCTTCATCCGTTATCTGCGTAAGCCCCTTCTCGCGCACAACCTCCTCCGGGTCCTTGCCGGTAGCAAACATCTCCTGGAAAACCTGCTTGGCGATCTTCCCGCTTATCGTCCCGGCGTCTATCAGCTTCAGCATCTTAACAAGCTTGGCCGGTGTCACCTTGATGGAACGCACGTCCGCGCCGTTCTCCTTCAAAAGCCGCATCATATCGCCCATCACCCAGTTTGCCACTGCCTTCGGATCGTGATACTCCTCTGCGGCTTCCTCGAAGAAGCGCGCCATCCACGGGTCCTCGGTCAAAACCTCGGCGTCGTACGCAGGCAGGCCGTACTGCTGCTGATACCGATTCCTCTTTGCAAGCGGAAGCTCCGGCAGAGACTCGCGCACGGCATCCAACCACGCCGGCTCAAACGTCAGCGGCACCAAATCGGGCTCCGGGAAGTAGCGGTAATCCTGCTCAAACTCCTTAGAGCGCATCACAAACGTTTCTCCGCGCGCGTCGTCCCAACGTCTCGTTTCCTGCACAATCTTCCCGCCTTTGGAAAGCACCTCCGCCTGCCGCTTAAGCTCGTACTCTATCCCTCTGTAAACGGCGCGGAAAGAATTCAAATTCTTCAGCTCAACCTTCGGGTTGAACTTCTCCTCCCCCTTGATTCTGATGGAAATGTTGGGTTCGCACCGAAGGCTTCCCTCCTCCATCTTACCATCGCACACGCCCAGGTAAACCAAAAGCGTCCGCAGAGCAACCAGATATTCTCTTGCCTCCTCGGCAGTGTGGATGTCTGGGGGGAAGTCCGTAACGATTTCCATGAGCGGAACCCCGGAGCGGTTGTAATCGATTTGACTCAGGTCTCCGGCCACATGGAAGAGCTTCCCGGTATCCTCCTCCAAATGCACGCGGCGGATGCGCACGCGTTTCAGCTCTCCGTTTACAAGAAACTCCAGATACCCGTTTTTGCCTATGGGATCATCACCGTACTGCGAAATCTGGTAGTTCTTCGGCAAATCTGGGTAGTAGTAATTCTTGCGGTAAAAGATGGTGGGGCTGGATATCTCGCAGTTCAGTGCCAAAGCAGTGCGCACCACATACTCAACCGCTTTTCTGTTCGGAACCGGCAGTGAACCGGGCAAACCCAAACACACCGGGCACACGTTGCTGTTCGGTGGGCCGCCGAACCGCGCGGAACATCCGCAAAACATCTTGCTTTCCGTCAAAAGCTCCGCGTGAACCTCCATGCCGATGAATGCCTCGAACTCCATAACTAACCACCCTCCTCTGACCCAATCTTCGGCCGATACGTGTGCCAATCGGTGTTTTGTTCGTATGCGTAAGCCACCCTCAAGATGGTTTCCTCATCAAACGCCTTGCCGATAATCTGAAGTCCAACCGGAAGCCCATCCACAAACCCGCACGGCACCGATATCCCCGGAAGTCCCGCAAGGTTAACGGGAATTGTGCAAACGTCCGCGGCGTACATCTGCAGTGGATCCGCTGTGCGCGCTCCAAACTCGAACGCCACCGTTGGAGAGGTTGGGGTAACCAAAACGTCAACCTTCTCCCAAGCGCGGTCGAAATCCCGCTTAATCAGCGTTCGAACTTTCTGCGCTTTCAAGTAGTATGCATCGTAGTACCCAGCCGAAAGCGCGTAAGTACCAAGCATGATGCGGCGCTTCACCTCGGCCCCGAAGCCCTGGTCGCGAGTGCGTTCCATCATGGTTATCATGTCCACGTCGTCTTCCGTGCGGAAACCGTACTTCACCCCGTCGTAGCGCGCCAAGTTTGAACTGCACTCCGACGGTGCAATAATGTAGTACACCGGAAGCGCGTACTCGGTATGCGGTAAAGAAACCTCCTCGCACTCCGCGCCCAAGCCAACCATAACCTCAATCGCGCGCTCCACGCACTCTCGCACCTGCGGGTCTATGCCCTCTCCAAAGTACTCAACCGGCTTCCCGAGCCTGATGCCTTTCAAATCCGGCACCAGCGCATCCAAGTAATTCGGAACCGGCAGAGGCACCGAGGTTGCATCCCGCGGATCGTGCCCGGCTATCACTTGAAGTGCAAGCGCGCAGTCGGAAACTGTTCTCGCTATGGGGCCGATCTGATCCAGCGACGAGGCAAAAGCCACCAACCCGTAGCGTGATACGCGGCCGTAGGTCGGTTTCAGACCCACCACTCCGCAGAAGGAGGCCGGCTGTCTTATCGAACCTCCGGTATCGCTTCCCAAAGCTATCGGCACCTCGCAGGCGGCCACCGCCGCAGCCGACCCTCCGCTGGAACCCCCCGGAACCCGGCCCAAATCCCACGGGTTGCGCGTCGGGAAGAAACCCGAGTTCTCTGTTGACGACCCCATTGCGAACTCGTCCATGTTAGTCTTGCCAACGGGTGTATAGCTTGCACGGCACAGCTTCTCAACAACCGTGGCATTGTAAGGCGGGATCCAGTTGTAAAGAATCTTGGAGGAGCAGGTGGTTTTCACCCCGCGCGTGCACATGTTGTCCTTCACCGCCACGGGAATACCGCGCAAAAGCCCGTTCCCTTTGGCGCCTTCGGCGTCAAGCTCCGCCGCCTTTTCCAAACCAAGCTCCGGCGTCACGGTAACGAAGGATTTCACAACGGGATCAATCTTCTCTATTCGGGAGAAAACGCTCTCAGCCACCTCGCGGCAGCTCACTTCGCCGCGAGAAAGCAGTTCCATCAATTCGCAAGCGGTAAGCTCGTACAACTCAGCCATATTGAACCAACCCTACGTCTCCACAATACGAGGCACCAAAAAGAAATCCCCATCGCGGTGCGGAGCGTTTGCCAAAACATCCTCCACCGGCAATGACTCCGTCACCACATCATCACGAAGAACGTTCTCCATGTTGATGGCATGCGATGTAGGTGGCACTCCCTCGGTATCCAACTCTTGAAGCCTTCGAAAATGCCCCAGTATGGAGTCCAACTGCGTGGTGAACAGCTTCCTTTCTTCCTCCGTCAGCTCCAAGCGGGCAAGATATGCCACGTGGGCAACCTCTTCCTCAGTGATGATCGACAAAGTACCCCTCCCCACAGCAAATTGTGAAGCAAAACTCTGCCTGATTCTCCACAAAGAGAGGGTATCAGATGCACAAAGGCTTGTCAAACAGGGAAATGCCACCCCGCACACCGAAAAAGAAAATGGCCGCCTCTGCAAAACCTGACTTTCTGAGGAGTCTGCCTCAGCCATGGTATCAGCAAATGACAAGCGGGTTCTGCGCGAGCTTGCGAAACGCGTAGCCGAAATCGCCGCCCATCCCATCCAAGAGGAAAGGCGAAACCGCTGGTATGCTCACAACAGCCTTCAACCCGGCAAACCAATGCTTTTCTGCTCACCAGAAGGCGCATGGACAGAACTTCTGCCGGAAAGTACTTTGGAATGCGAGGATAAGCTACTGCGCGGTTGGGAATGGAGCCTGCGCGCCAAAATATACGCCTGGGAACACTTTCACGATGACCAGGTAACCGACCCTGTCTTCACAATCGGAGCTGTAACCCATACAACAGGGTGGGGCCTTGCGCCAAAACACATCTACAGCGATGTGGAGCGTGGAGCCTACAGATGGGAAGCCCCTGTTAAAGACGAGCGTGACCTGGAAAAGCTTACGTACCCCACCACAACCGTTGACCACCAAGCCACAGAGCGCAACCTGGCCCTCGCACACGAGATATTCGACGGCATCCTCGAGGTGCGCCTCCATAACTCCTTCTGGTGGTCGCTTGGACTTATCGGGGAGTGGGCCTTACTGCGCGGCCTCGAGCAGATAATGCTGGATATGTACGATAACCCCGCCTTCCTGCACCGTGCCATGCGGTTCCTGATGGAAGGAAGATTGGCCTGGTTGCAATCACTGGAAGACCAAGGGCTTCTCAGCCTGAACAACGGCAACCATTACGTCGGCTCCGGAGGCTTTGGGTTCACCCGCGAACTGCCTCAGCCGGATATGAACGGCAAAGTTAGAACCATCGATATGTGGGGCTTCGCGGAAGCCCAGGAAATATCAGGCGTTTCGCCAGCCATGCACGAGGAGTTCGTCCTCCAGTACCAAATACCGCTTCTGGAGCGCTTCGGCCTAAACTGCTACGGCTGTTGCGAACCGCTTCACCACAAGCTGAGCATCGTTAAAAAGGTTCCAAGACTGCGCAGAATATCAATCAGCCCTTGGTGCGACCGCAAAATCGCCGCCGAGGAGCTCCAAAACCGGTATATCTATTCCTGGAAACCCAACCCTGCGGATATCGCCGCAGTCCGCTTCGACCCAGATCGCGTCCGCGCCTACATCCGCGAAACATTGGAAATCACCCGCGGCTGTGTGGTAGAGATTATACTGAAAGATACTCACACTTGCTGTAACGAACCGCAGCGCTTCGACATGTGGACGCGCATTGCACGCGAGGAAGTGGACCGTTTGGAATGAACGCCTTCACCCAGCCCCAATCTACTGCTGACGAAAAGGCCTTTGTAGCCGGGTTTGACGGCGGCGGCACCAAAACCATCTGCCTCCTAGCCGATATGTCTGGCCGCCCAATAGGGATTGGCCATGGAGGTCCTGGCAACGTCTGCTCTCATCCAGATACGGCCGCCGACTCCTATCACACCGCATGGCGCGAAGCTGTTCAGGCGGCCGGCGTGAAGCCAAACCTGTGCAAATACGCTGTCTTCGGAATGGCCGGGCTTTCCGCCTGCGCCATTCCACAGGGCCCCCAAGCCGTTATCCCCGACGATCTACCTGCAGACCGCACCAGCCTCCGTTCGGATATGGAAACGGCGCTCGTCGGCGCAGTGGGCACAGGCCCCGGAGTGGTTGTTATCGCCGGAACTGGTTCCGCCGCATGCGGCCAAGACGGCCGCGGCCGCTTCTTGAAGGCCGGCGGCTGGGGATATATCCTCGATGACGAAGGCGGCGCTTTCTGGATAGGCAAACGTGCGGTCCGCTCCGCACTGGACGACTACGACGGACGAGGTCCCTCCACCGCAATAACCAATATGCTCTTGGCACACCTCGGCCTCAATTCACCGCCGGATCTGGAGGGATACGTATATAACCTGCCGGAAATAAACACCGGGGTAGCGGCATTGGCCCCCATTGTGGTTGATGCGGCAATCCAAGGCGACGCAGTTGCGCTTGAAATCCTAACAGATGCCGGTGAACGCCTGGCGTTCCTCGCCGAGGTTCTCCTGCGCCGCCTCGGCTTGGACGCACATCCGGATATCCCCGTGGCCACCGTTGGCGGTGTCTTCTCGGAAAAAAGCGGTATCGTCCGCCAGGCCATGCAGAATAGGCTTCACAAAACAATGCCGCTTGCCAAATTGATCTGGCCAAAACTGCCGCCGGTTGCCGGTGCTGTGATATTAGCCTTGCAAGCCTGCGGTGTGCATCCAAATGACAGAGTTGCAGAACTCATCCTCGAGGGAATTGGTGCGTAAGCTCATCGAGCTCCTAACCCAAATTTCTCACGACACGCGCCCTTATCTAGTCGGCGGTGCGGTCCGCGACCTGCTTTTAGGCAGGCCCATCAAGGACCTGGATATCTCCGTCGAGCGGGATGGGGCGCCTTTGGGGCGCCGTCTGGCCGATGCGCTTCACGGCCACTTCTTCTTCCTGCGTGAAGAGGACGAAACCGCCAGAGTCCTCTCGCCAGAAGATGGTGGGGGCTTCCAAATCGATATCACAGTGCGCCGAAGCGACCTCTCTAAGGAACTGCGCGAAAGAGACTTCACCGTGAACGCAATGGCACTCGACATCCAATCCCTTGCCTCGCTTGAATCCTGGGAGCCTAAAGCCCTGGAACCGCTTCTGGTTGACCCATGCGGCGGCCTTCAGGACCTGCGCTCCGGCATCCTCCGTCCCCCCAAAGACGATGCCTTCCGGAGGGACCCCGTCCGCATCCTAAGGGCGATAAGGCTTTCGGCATCTCTCGGCTTCGCAATACCTCCGGAAACAGTCCTTCAGATGCGCACGGCGCTTCCCGGCATACTCGCCAGCCCACCGGAGCGAATCCGCGACGAACTAATGCAAATACTCGACCACCCGGACGCCGCACACTGGATCGAACGCGCCGACGAGTTGGGGATAATCCGCTTCATCCTCCCGGATATCGACGCCCTCCACGACGTGGAGCAGAATTACTACCACCACCTAAACGCCTGGGAGCATACCATTGAAGCCGTCCGAAAACTCTCCGAGCTTGTAGAAGGAGACTGGCTGCCGGAACAACTTAAAAACCGCGTGATCGAGCACCTATGCCGCCCGGTGAACCGCCTGTATACCCATGCCGCCGTGCTTCGGCTGGCCATCATTTACCACGACGTAGGTAAGAGCGTTACAAAAACAGTGGATGAAACAGGGCGCATACGCTTCTTCGGGCACGATACGGAGGGCGTGCGGATGGCGAACTCCGCGTGCCAGCGCCTACGCCTCAGCGCGGCCGAAACCGGTTTGATTTTGACCGGCGTTCGGCACCACATGCGGCTTAACCTTATGCTGAACGCGGCTAAAGACGGCCCTCCCTCGCCAAAAGCCATCCTCCGATTCTTCCTCAACACCAAAAAGCACGCCGCCGACGTTTTGCTCATCGCAATGGCCGACTCTTTAGCAAGCTGTGGACCGGCAGTGCCACAGGGGTGGCACAAACGCTTCATAGACTTTTGTGCAGATTTACTGCACCGTACCTTTTACGACCCCAACAGCCTAATCCCAGAACCGCTCCTCAACGGTGAGGAAATCATGAAACTCCTGGGGTTGGAAGAGGGACCCATAATCGGAAAACTGCTGAGAGCCATTCAGGAAGCGCAGGTTGAGGGGCGGGTACAGAGCAAGGAAGAAGCCTTGGAATTTGCCAAAAACCTTTTGGAAAACCAAAATGCCTGAAGCTGACCTCCACGTTCACACAACTGCATCAGATGGAAAAGCCTCTCCAAGCGAAGTGATCAGGCTGGCGGCCGCGGAAGGCCTCTGCGCCGTTGGAATATGCGATCACGACTCAACAAACGGAATTGATGAGGCGCTGGAGGAGGGGAAAAAGCTCGGCATAGAAGTGATACCCGGGGTTGAGATAAACACCGACTGCGGCCCCACCGAATTGCATATACTGGGGTATTTCATCGACCACCGCCACCCAAAACTGCAAGATGCGCTGAACTGGCTTCGCTCCTCCCGCGAAGAGCGCGGCCGCCGAATGGTTGAAAAACTCAGGCAGATAGGCGTTCACATAGAGTTCGACTCCGTCCTGCGGGCATCCGCCGGCGGAGCCATCGGCCGGCCGCACGTTGCCGCGGCGCTGGTGGAAGCCGGATATGCATCCGACATAAACAGCGCCTTCGGAAAGTACCTAGTCCGCGGGGCCCCAGGCTACGTCGAACGGGTTCGATTCACCCCGATGGAGGCAGTTCGACTCATCCTGGAGGCCGGAGGCATACCGGGCATAGCGCACCCAGCCAAAATCGGCAACGAAAACCTGTGGATCGATTTGATACCGCACGGACTGCGTTGCGTGGAAGTCTACCACCCGGACCATTCGGTTGCCGATCAGCGCAGATACCGCCGCATGGCCAGAGAGCGCGGCCTTCTCATCACAGGAGGATCGGATTACCACGGCCCCGAGTCAATCAGATTCTGCCAGATCGGACAGCCGCGCATCCCGTACGAACATGTTGAAGCCCTACGCGCCGCGGTTGAGCGCCGCGCCAAACAGACCTAACTACCCCACTAAAAAGTGATATTCGGAATCGGCTTCTCCGCAGTGGGTTTTACTCCGTAATCTCCTTCGCCGCCTGCCAAAGCCAGCACCGCACTGATTTGCCCTATCCCGGAGTCCACATTGTCGACGGTTGGCACACCCTTGCGCTGGAACACTGGTATCATCGAAACAGGAACCGCCTCCGGCTCGGCCGCAACAACCCGAAGCTTCATCTCTTTCCAAGCGGCCAGAAGACCCTGTTCCGGCAGTGTTCCCGCCTCGGCCTGAGAAAGGCGGGAGGGATCCGAAGCAGAGGAAAGCAGAAGCACCATGTCAACCGGTGTCGAATAATCTCCGTCCAAGCTCAACCCCGTCGATATCCGAGCAACGTCGTTCAGTGCCTGCGACCATTCGCCGCTTACAATCGCAACAGCGAGGGTGCGAACAGCCTCAGCCGTCGCGTTTGGAGCGCCCTGCGCCACCTGAAACCGCGCCAGAATTTGCTCCCTCCGCCTTCCGTACTCCGGCAACCACCCATCCCTCACCGCGGTGATGGATTTTACCGTTCCGCCAGCCGTCACTATCGCCGCACTGACCGAGCCAACCAGCGCTTCATCCTTCAAATCTCCGCACACAACCAGTGCCACCTTCTTGCCTGCCAACACGCTGTCGAGCACCTTTGGCATAAGGGCCCTTTCGGCAACGTTCCTGTTTTCCAGCCTTTTCTCCAGCTCGCGCATTCGGGAGTTTGTTTGGTCAAGCCGGTGCCTCAAAGCAAGCACTTCCCGCTTGAACGTTTGCTCCAGCCGCAAAACCGCCTGCTTCTGCCATTCCGCAGAAGCCAGCCCCACAAAGGAGTTCCCCACCAGCATACCCACTCCCAAAGCTAGGAACACCGCTATCAAACTTGCCAGGTGGTACCTGTAATCAACCAAGTTGGTCTTGCCTCCCTACCACGGCCACAGCTTCCAAAAGATATATCTCAAGTTCATGACCAAAAGCTTAAAAAACGTGTTCAGGCTCGGGGACAACGCCACAATAATCCCCATCGGTACCAAAGCCGAGGCAAACAACGCCGCCAAATGCTTAATTCGCAATCCGGGGCGGTACAAGCGGCTGACTCCCTTCGCATCCACCAAAATCGATCCAACCTTCAGCCGCACCAGGAACGTGCTTGCCATGCCCGCCCTTCCCTTGTCCAAAAACTCCACCAAAGAGAAGTGCGTACCCAAAGCCACTATCACTTCTGCGCCCTTTTCGTAAGCCAAAAGCATGGCCGCGTCCTCGCTGGTGCCCGCCACCGGAAACACGTGCGCCTGAAGGCCCAATCGCTGTACATTTGCAAGACCGGGCGCCCTTCCATCCGGATATGCATGCACCACCAGCTCAGCCCCGCACATCAGTGCGCGATCGCTGACGGAATCCATGTCTCCCAAAATAATATCCGGCTTCAGTCGGCACTCCAGCAAAGCGTCGGCGCCGCCGTCCACGGCCAAAAGCACGGGCCGCATCTCCTCGATGTAAGGCATAATCTGGTGCAGATCCTGCCTGTATCCCTCACCGCGGACCACGATCAAAACGTGCCTTCCGGAGATCCTGGTATTGAGCTGTGGAAGCGCAACCGGCTCCAGCAATGTATGGACCTCTTCCGTGATTCTCTGGAGGGTGTTCTCGGCAAACCTGCACAGTTCGTCCGTTAGGTTCTTCTTTGCTGTCTCCATCCGGCGGCGAACTTCCTCCTTGGTCAAAAGCTCGCCCTCCGCAACCACCTCGCCGCCGCGAAGCAGTCGGTTGCCCTCCAGCGAAACGACATCACCCTCCTTCAGCACGTCAAAAACCTCGCTCCCAACCGCATCAAGCAGTGGTATTCCCGCTTCCAGCAGAATGGCAGGCCCTGCATTGGGATAGCGGCCGGTTATAGATTTCGCGGCGTTAACAACAAGGCACGGTGAGCACTCCACCAGCGCGCGGGCGGCAACAGTATCTATATCCGGGTGATTAATAACCGCCACCTCGCCACGGCGAAGCCTCTTCACCAAATTCTTGGTGCGCAGATCCATCCTAACCCTGCCAGAGCGAAGACAGCGGTTTTTCTCCCCGTTTAACGCTGGCTTAAGACAACCGCGGGCCAATTCCAAAACGCGCCGCAAAATAAATCTGGAGCGCGCCGAAACAGAGAGCTGGCTGGCTTTTTGTAGCAACTCTGCCGTACAACCAAAAAGCGGGGCTGTTCCAAAAGCAAAATGCAGATTCATACTTCCGCCCCGGCACCAATACCGCGGCGCTCCTGGGGTGCCGAGAACGACTCGATCATCTCTCGAGCGTGCTCAAGAGCCGCCGCCGACCCCACCCCACCAAGCATTCTGGCTATCTCCTCAAGCCTCTCCGAACCGCTCAGCCGCTGCACCTCAACATGCGTCCGGCCGCCAGACTCAACTTTTCGAACAAGAAAATGGTTGTGAGCCGCCGCAGCTATCTGCGGAAGATGCGTTACGCAAAGCACCTGGCTAACACCAGCCAAAGACCGAAGCTTGCGCGCCAGAACCGCGCCCATAGAACCGCCAACGCCGGTGTCTATCTCGTCGAAAATCATAACGGGCACCTGGTCCGCCCGGGATACCACCGTCTTCAGCGCCAGCATCACCCTGGAAAGCTCTCCTCCGGATGCCACCTTTGCCAGCGGCTTCAGCGGTTCGCCCGGGTTCGCCGACAGCAAAAACTCCACGGAATCGGAACCGTCGGGTCCCAAATCAGCAGGTTTAATATCAACGGCAAACCTCGCCTTGCCCATCCCCAAATCAGAAAGCTCCCTCATAACCAACTGGGCAAACGGTTCCGCCCCTTTTCGGCGCAGTTCGCTCATCTTGGAGCACATTTCGCGCAGTTCCGCCTCGGCAGAAGCAATGGCATCCTCCAGTTCCTGAGCGCGAGTTTCATAGCTCTCCAACTCAGCCAATTCAGACGCGGCTTTCCGAGCGTACTCCAGTATCTGTTCGATTGTATCGCCGTACTTTCGCTTGAGATTTCGAATTAAATCCAAGCGCTCCTCCACAATGTTCAATCTCGCCGGATTGAACTCTATATTTTCGCGGTAAGAATCCAGCTCCCGAACCGCATCTTCAATCTGATAAAGCGCGTTTTCAACGGCGTCGGCCACTGGCAACAGCGATTCATCAAGCCTGGCCGCATCCCTAATGTATTTCAGCGCCATTGAAATACACTCGGAAGCCGATCTCTCCTCCTCCGACAAAAGCATTGCCGCTGCAGACGTAGCCTCGGCCAGCTTTTCGGCGTTGGCAAGCCGGGTCCGATCCGCAAGCAGCTCCTCCTCTTCTCCCTCGCGCAGTCTGGCCGCCTCTATCTCCTCAACCTGAAAGCGCAGCAGGTCAATCTGGCGCGCCCTCGCACGCTCATCAGTGACCAGCCTGTCCCGCTCTCTGCGCAGTTCGCTCCACTCCTGGTGTTTTGCGCGCAGTTTGCCCAAAACTTCCGCCGCCTCCGGTCCAATCCAGTGGTCGAGAATTCGTATGTGGCGGTCAACTTGAAGCAGAGATTGATGTTCGTGCTGGCCGTGCAGATCCACCAAACCCCGCGCCACCTCGCGCACCATGCTCAACGTAGCGGGGCGTCCGTTCACGCGAGCCTGAGAACGCCCTCCGCGGCTGATCTCCCTTGAAATGACGAGAACCCCATCCTCAATCGGGAGCGACGCGTTTTCGCTGTTCAAAGCTTCGGTGTCGAATCTGAAGCAAGCGTCGATAGTGGCGCGCTCTGTGCCAGTGCGCACCTGCTCCGCATCGGCACGCTCGCCCAGGATGGCCGCAATCGCGTCGATGATTATGGATTTTCCGGCGCCGGTTTCACCGGTCAATACGTTGAGGCCCGGGCCGAACTCCACCGATAGCTCGTTTATAAGAGCGAAGTTGCGTATGTGAATCTCCGCCAGCATGCCGCCCTCCAAGTGCTGTCATATTATAACACCAGAGAAAAACCTGTGCCACAGCACCGGTTGCCCCTCCATAGGGTAGAGTAACTGCTGGCGGGCTTCGGCGCGCATCAAGAGTGCGGCGGCACAAGCAAAAACCCGCGCCGCCGCATACAGGCAAACCAAATGAAGCGGGCCGAGAACCCGGCCTATCCGCACAGGGCTCTCAACTCTTCCTCCAAGGAGCGAATCGCATCCGCCGAGTCTAGCACCCCCAACTCCAAATCAAACTCCCGCACCTCGCCGGGCTGGATGTACTGCAGGGTTCCGCGCTCCCGCTCTTTGGCGCGACCCTCAACCAAGCAGTTGCCGGGTTCCATGCCGACCACATAGGTCCCCTCGCCCATCATCTTCCACTCCGTAAAGTAAGGAAGCTGGGCTTTTTTGTACTTCACATAAAACCCAAACCCCAAATCATCGTTCACCAAAGCGGTTGTAACAAACCCGTTTGCATCCGCAGCGATTTCGTGGTAGTAAACCTTTTCCTTGTAACCCGGGGTTGGAGCGTGGAACTTCGCATACTCCTCCTTGCCCTCGGCCGCCTCGGCATCGCGCGGCCGCACGCTAACGGTTGCCGAAAGGAGCCTGCCGCCATCCGCAACAGCCGGATACCCACCGTTGATGTGATACAGAATCATCAAAGGATACGGCTCGTGTGCCTGGTTTTCCACCCTATCGTATATCCAAAGCCGAGACTCACCCAGCCGCGCCTCTATCCTGCGCGTAAGAACCAGGTTTTCGCCGAAAACTATGCTCTCGCGCATCTTGCCCTGAATCCAAAAGTGATACTCATCGCCGCGCCACTCACCGTCCGCCCACACTGCGTAAGCCGGGGTATTTCCGATTCTCCCGTGCAAACCGAACTCACGCCCCTGATCCGTGCTGGGAGCACCCGCGCTCGACAGCCCGCACGTGGCCACAAGCCCCCCAAAGAAACTGCGCAGCCACGCAAGCCCTTCCGGTTCGTAGTATGCGGCGTGCGTATCTCCCGTAGGCGACCGCCAGGCCAATGGCATACCGCGGTAGTCCGCGCTGGAAATATCAAGTCCGCGCCCAACCAAAACCGTAAACCTGAAGCCGGTTCCAGTGGCAAACTCGGCGGCTTCCACCCCTTCTTCGCGCCCTTCCCTAAGCACAAACCTGCGAACCCCTGCAATCTGAGATACGTCTCCCACATACCGCAGAAGCTCTGCACGCGTCATCTGCCTGCCAAAAAGCTGTGCCATCCCCTGTCATCTCCTTCCTTAAAACCAAAGTTCCTCTATCGGCGCAAAACACTGCCAGATAGCCTATTGAACGTCGCAAAACCCCTTTCCTGCATGGCTGAAAAGCCTCCACATGACAGAGGGATAAGCCCTCGTCCCGCCGAAGCAGGTTTCTGCAGGCAAAACTCCAGCCGTTGAAACCAAATGAAACAGCATCCCATGACAGGCCTTGGCAGAAAACGTTTGCAGTGGGAGAACTGGATACTTCCGGGCGAGGCGGAAAGCATCTTCCAGCGCATATACAGTTTCACGCGCACGGTGCCGGAGGGAAAAGTTGTAAGTTACGGAGACGTGGCGCGGCAGTGCGGAACAATAGCGGTGCTTGTGGGAAAAGCCATGGCCGTTTGCCCACCCGACGTGCCTTGGCACAGGGTTGTCGGAGCCGATGGGACCCTACGCATTGCCAAACGCGGGCCAGAATGGGCTCTGCGCCAGAGAAAACTGCTGGAGCTCGAGGGAGTTCCCTTCCTCGCTGACGGCAGGGTGGATATGCAGAATGCCCTTTACAATCCTCAGCCAGACGGCGCTTGCCCAGACGAAGAGGACGTTCCGCTGGAGCTGGTGGAAGAGGAGGAAGCGCTGTAAACAGGAACGGTGGTGATATACACCTCCTCCGTGTTCCCTTCGCGGATTGTAAGGGTAATCCGCACAGCAACCGGCAATCCAAGCTCTGTATCCAACGTGGTATCCCAGGAGTCCAACCAGTCGGTGCCATCGAAATAGCTGAAGTTAAGGCCGGAAATGCCTTTCACCACAACCTCTTCGACCAACAGGTCGTTGCGATCTCCATCCGGTGAAGGAGGCGACCGATGGCGGCGTATCAAATCAAATCCCTCTCCTGACTCAGAAGGCTCCAGCGAGTAAGCCACCTGAACAAGGTAGCTAGGCGGTTCCTCCGCGGCATCGGGGGTGTTATCCGCAAGCATTTCAGCATATCCAACCCGCCCGCTTGCAGTTATAATCTCCAAGCTGTCGGTATCGGCGTTTCCGGACGAGTCATCCGTACCCACGAACCAAGATGTCGGTTCGCTGGTGGTTGTGGAATCCGAGGTCGAACTACTCTGCGAAGCGGATGGCAAAACAGCGAAGGATATATCGCGCGAAAGCACGTCAAAAGCAGCGCGCACCTGCTGCATCCTGGCCGCCCGAGCTTCGGACCGATCCATGGCAACCGTGGCGGCCCTCAACGCCAAAGTAACCCCGGGCGTTATTATCCCCATAATCACCATGGCAACCAAAAACTCAAGCAGTGTATATCCGGAGTTTCTGCGCCGCTTCATCTAACTGCCTCCTTCGGTGCCGGTGGTTCCCTCCGTTCCAGTGGTCTCCTCCGTTGGCGGCGCCAAACGATACGTCACCAACGAGAAACTGCGCTCTCTGCGCCCCGATGTCCAATACACCACCACCGTAACCTGCAGCAAGCCCTCGGATTCCGCTTCCACAACCTCGCGCTCCCAGCGCCAACCCGGATACTGCTCGCCAAAATCTCCTTGATCCGTCCCCTCAACGAGACCGTCAACCTGCTCCACCTCGGTGAGAATGGATTGAGCCAGCAGCGCCGCCTTTGTGTACTCCTCCGACAAGCGCTGAGTCTCGATAACAGAAGATACCCCACCCAGCGCCGCCGTAATGCCAGCGGCCAGCAACACCATCGCCACTATCATCTCCACCAGCGTGAAGCCGGCCTCCAGCGAAGAGAACCTCTTACCTCTCCGTCTCCTCCAGCGAACCCTCAATGGTAACGCTTGCTCCATGTAGATCCACCCTCACGGCAAGGCCGCCGGTTCCGCGCGAATCCGCAAGCAAAATGCGAGCGTTGGCACATCGACCGTCAGGGGTGAAAACCAGTTCATCCCCTTCGGAAGGCAGAAGCGACTGGCTCTGTTCCTCCTCAGTCTGCACCGTCACCGCTATGCCGCTTGGCAAAGGGAAGGGATGCTCTGGAATTTGCGGCTTCTTCTCCTCCTCGGCCGCTTCGCTCTCTGTTTGCGCCTCCTCTGCGGCCACCGTTTCCTCGGTCTCCACCCTCTCGATTATGAAACCGTAGTTTTGGTCGTAGCGGAGGGCTATCGGCTCCTCCCGAAGCACTGCCAGCTCTCTTGCACTGCGCACCAGCGCGGCCACATCCCGCGCGGCGTTTCTCATCTTAGCGCCCTCCAGAAGAGCCGGCATCCGGGGCACCACCAGCGACGCCCCCACCACCATGAAAAAAAGCACCACCATAAGCTCTATCAGCGTGAAAGCCGAGGCGGTGGCTCGCGTGAGGCGCCCGCGTCTCGAAAGGTTCTCAGACCGCGGAACCAATGCGGCACTATCGCGGCAAATTGAATACATACCGGCGCAGACTCGCCTTCAGCTACTATCGAGCTTCTTCAGTAACCTCTTCCCAACTAGTAATGTCTGCATTTTCGCCCGTACCGCCCGGCTGGCCATCTTTTCCATAAGAGACTATATCAAAATCCGTATTGTGCTCTCCGGGCGATACGTAAACATAGTCGTTACCCCACGGATCTTTTGGTATGCCCTTCTTCAAGTAAGGCCCGTTCCAGTTCTTCGGAACCGGATCCGTCGTGGGCGGCTCCACAAGCGCTTGAAGCCCCTGCTCCGTGGTAGGATACGTGCCGTTATCCAATTTGTACGCATCAAGGGCGGTTTCAAAAGCCGCAATATCCGACTTTGCTTTAGCTCTCCGGGCATCCTCCGTGCGCCCAATCACCCTTGGAATGACCACCGCCGCCAGGATGGCCAGGATGATCATAACCACCAAAAGCTCAATCAGCGTAAAACCGGCGGCAATTCGACGGCGCATATTTTTCATTTAGTCCACCTCTTTCCGAAACCGCGTGCCGTTAGGCACTTTCTCCACTAACTTAGACGCCGAAATCGCCGTTCTGGTCGCCTTCATAGCCACTCTGAAAACCAAAACCGGATATTTTTCGCCCTTAAAAGCCAGAGGCGGATAAGCTCCGCCTCTGGCGCAAACGCCGGCATCACATCTCAGAAGGCTGGGCCACCATCTTACGGTGTCGGCGGCGAAAGCCTCAGAATCCTATGGCGAACCTCGTCGGTAACATAGATATCGCCTGCGGGTCCTATGGCAATTCCCTTCGGATAGGTGAACTTGGCGTTGGTGCCCAAGCCTTCCGCCAACCCGGGCACGCCCTGACCGGCAATCGTTACCACCTCGCCGGCTGGGGTTACCATGCGTATCCGATAGTTATCTGTATCGGCTATATAGATATTTCCAGCGGCATCTATCGTCATTCCCATAGGTCGGCGGAACTGCGCCTCGATGCCAAGCCCATCCGCAAAGCCCGGTTCCCCGCTTCCAGCGATCGTGTTAACCGTACCATCAGGTGTAATCCGGCGCAGGCGGCTGTTGCCGGAGTCGATAACGTAAATATTCCCGGCTTGGTCCACTGCCACATCGCTCGGGTTCTTCAAAATCGCCCACAGGTTCGGAACGGTGGTCACCGAGCCGGAGGGCGATATCTGCTTCACCTTATTTGCGCCGAAATCGGCAACATAGATATTGCCCAAGCTGTCCACCGCCAAACCGCGCGGATCCTTGAACTGGGCCTGCGTGCCGACAGCGTTATCCAAATCGCCAAAGCTGCTGCCGGCAATTGTGGTCACCGCTCCCCCTGGGGTTATGCGGCGGATTCGCACGCCATCAGACACGTATATATCGCCGTTCGGGGCCACTGCTATGCCCTTCGGTTCCAAAAACTGAGCCATGGCGCCGTTCGGCGAATCGGTTTGCCCGGCCTGTCCGCTCCCAGCGAGGGTGGTTACATCGCCGGTAATCGGGTCTATCCTGCGTATGCAGTAATTGTTCCTGTCGGCCACGTAGATAACACCGGTTATGTCAACAGCAATATCGGCTGGGCTCTGGAACTTGGCGCGCTGAAGCGCACCATCGGCATATCCGGGGACCCCCGAGCCGGCGAAGATACTCACCGTCACCTTTGGAGGCTGCTGAAGCAAACGCACACCAAGCGCCTTGCCCAGCACTTGCACCGCGTCCGAAGCGGTCAGAGAACCGTCCCCCATCGGCCGCTTCTCCGTCCCCGGAATCGGCGATAGATCTCCGGCGGCAATCGCACTGGGGGTGGGGTCCAACTTCCCAATGGCCATCCGCAGTATAAGCACTGCATCCGCGATGGTAACCTTACCATCGCCGTTCACATCTCCCAAAACGGGATCCGGTACACTTGCAAATCCGCAAGTGCTTACGGACAAAATCAGGAAAGCCAAAGCCAAAAACCAACCTGCTCTTCTCAACACCCTTATCTCCTTTCGTCGATTTCTATCATGAAGTGCCGGCAACTATCACTTTCACGCTCCCTTGGCTTTGCAGACCGCGGTTGTTGGTTACCGTGGCGGTAATCACGTAAACCGTGTCTTTGGCTACGCCGCGGGGCGCAATCCACCGGCACGTGGTTCCCGTGTCCACAGCCAAAGTTCCGCCGTTTGCAGACCACCGCACCTCTTTCACAGAGGCCGCATCATCCACGCTCACCGTAACCGTTGCTTCACCGCCCGGGTTTACGGTGGCGCTTGGTGAAACCTGGAAACCGGTTATGATTGAGTAACCGGCGCCGCTCACCAAAACTCTCATTTGCTTGGTATCTACCTCTCCTTGGGTGCCCATCACCTCCACATCTATCGTAACCCACTGATCCCCCACCACATCTGTTGGAGCAATCCACTTCACTTGAGGCACATCATCTTGTATGAATACCCCTGCCGTTGCCCTCCACTTCACACTGATAAGGTTGGCGGAGTTAGAAACACTCACACTGAAGGTGTTCTCCCCACCGGGGCGCACCACCGAAGACTGCACCGTGGTTGCCGTGATTCTCAGCGCGGTTGTTGATATGCCTCCTGGCTCCACGGCTATCTTCACGCTGGCGGTGCCCCTCAGCCCAGTTGTCTCCGTGGCAACTAAGGTTATAGTGAATACGGTGGTTTCCGTGATATCCGTTGGAGCTATCCAAACACCTCTTGTGCCTGTGTTAACCGACATAGTGCCGCCGTCTGCACTCCACACGGCCTGCTTCAGGTTCGTTGAGTTCCGAACTGTGGCGGTCAGCGTAACCGACTGCCCCGCCGTCACAACAGACCCGGGTGATACCGTAATCCCCGTGATGATTGGAGCATTTCCACCGCCTCCACACCCGGCCAACGCAAAAAGCAAAATCGGCAACCAAGCTGTTCTCTTCACTATCTGCTCTTCTCCCTTATCTAACCACCGCATTCGCCTGAAAAATCGGCAGAAGGATGGATAAGATCACGAAACCCACAAACCCGCCGACTCCAAGCACAATAGCAGGCTCAAGGAGCGTGGTCAAACGCCTCAGAGTAGCATCCACTTCGAAATCCATGCTGTCGGCAACGCGGGTCAGCATCCGCGGCAGATCGCCGGTTTCCTCACCCACCGCGGTCATGTGTATTAGCACGGGTGGGAAAGCCCCGGCCTGCCTCATAGCCGATGCAAGCGCCTCGCCCTGCCTGGCGCTTTCGATTAGGCTCCGCGCCGCGCTGAGTACCATACTGCTTCCAGACGCCTCGCCCGCTATTTCCAAAGCCTCTAGCAAGCTAACGCCTCCAGCCAGCAGTGTGCCGAAAGCCCGGGCAAATCTGGATATAACCACCTTTCCGAACACCTTGCCGACTACCGGAAGCCTCAACAGCAGAAAATCAACCGTGCGCTTTCCGGTCTGCGTCGAAGCGTAACCCCTCAGCAGCAGCACGCTCCCGGCAATCCCCAAAAGCAACATCCACCAAGCCCGGCCGAGGAAACCCGTTATGGCCAAAAGTATCAATGTTGGAGCCGGAAGCGTTTGCCCAAGGTCCTCGAAAACATTGCTTAACCTGGGAATGACAAAAGTGAGAAGAAAAGTAACCGCCAGAATCGCCACCGTGATGAGCACCGCCGGGTACACCAATGCGGATATCACCTGACTGCGCCGCACCTGCTCTTTCTCCAAGAAAGAAGCCAACCTTTCGGCAACCTCCGGCAGTTGTCCGCTGGCCTCGCCTGCGCGAAGCATATTGGTGTACATCGGCGGGAACACTTTCGGGTACGCCGCCAAAGCAACCGATAACGGCGACCCACTCCTTATCTCCGCCTGAACCTTTGTCAACATCTCTTGAAGAGCCTTGCTTTCGCTCTGCTCGATCAAAACGGTCAAACACCTATCGATAGGCAGGCCACCAGCGATGAGGTCCGCAAGCTGCCGCGTGAAAACCGTAACGTCGCCGCGGGTAACACGCCTCCCCTTCCTAACCGTTGAGGTAACAACCGCCGCTTCTCTGGGCTTTTCATCGGCGGATATCTCCAGAGGATACCAACCTTGCTCCCGCAGTTTGGCGGCTACCTCGCGGGTATCAGAGCCTTGCACCTCCCCGGTAACCTGCTTACCGGAAAGATCCAGAGCTACATAGCGAAAGGTCGGCATTTAGAACTCGTCCCTCTGGCACACGCGGAGAACTTCATCCACCGTGGATATCCCCTCAAGCACCTTTTCTCTGCCGTCTCCAAGCAGTGTGGTCATGCCCTTCGAAACCGCATACTGTTTTATCACGGTGGCGGAAGCGCGCTCAACAATCATCCGGCGGATTTCGTCGTCTATGGTAAGCATCTCAAACACGCCGATGCGGCCTTTGTATCCGGTGCGGCCGCACTCCTCGCATCCGGCGCCTGCGTACAAGGTTCTGCCGTTCAAATCCTCAGGGGTTAAGCCTATCTGCCGCAAGTACTCCGGCCGAACGGTGGTTGGAGTCTTGCACTTGGTACAAATGCGCCTCACCAACCTCTGCGCTATGCTTCCAATCAGTGTGGACGCCACAAGATACGGCTCCACACCCATGTCCAAAAGCCTTGTAATAGCACCGGCGGCATCGTTTGTGTGCAAAGTGCTGAAAACCAAGTGACCCGTCAAAGCGGCGTTTATTGCGATGTCCGCCGTTTCTGGGTCGCGGATTTCACCAACCATTATGACGTCGGGGTCCTGGCGCACTATATGCCGAAGCCCGGAAGCAAAAGTGAGGCCGATATTTGGGCGCACTTGTATCTGGTTAACGCCGGGAAGCTGATACTCCACAGGGTCTTCTATGGTGATTATTTTCTTCTCAACCGAGTAAATCTCCATCAGCGCGGCGTAAAGGCTTGTGCTTTTTCCGCTTCCGGTGGGGCCGGTTACGAGGATCATTCCGTGGGGCACAGAGATAAGCCGGCGGAACTGCTCCAGAGCCTGGTCCTGCATGCCCAACTCTTCCAGGGTCAGCAGGCCCATGCTCTTATCCAGGATGCGCATCACCACAGACTCGCCGTACAAAGTGGGGATGGTGGAAACGCGGATATCAATTCTGCGCCCCGACACGCGAAGCTGGATGCGTCCATCCTGAGGCAGGCGCCGCTCTGCTATGTTCATATCAGCAAGTATCTTAATCCTGGAGACAATAGCTGGGTGCAAGCGCTTTGGAGGCGCCTGAACTTCTCTGAGAACTCCGTCTATTCGGTAGCGGACTCTCAACTCTCTCTCGAAAGGCTCGATATGGATGTCGCTGGCCCGCTCCTGCACCGCCTGGTGGATTATCAGGTTCACAAGCTGGATGACCAAGGCCTCCGTGGCCATCCTCTGGAGGTCTGCGATATCCGGTGCTTCTTCCGCTGTGATATCGGCCTCCTGCTCGCTTATGTCCTGGATCATCTTCTCCATGTAGAACTGTTCGATAGCGCGCTTTATCTCGCTGGGGCTTGCAATGGCAGGTTTGATCTCGCACCCGGTCACCAGCCTCAAATCATCCAGAGGCTGAACATCCAGGGGGTTCGCCATGGCCACAGTGATGGTATGGTCCTCACTGCGCAAGGGGATAAGCTGATGGCGCATGGCGAACTCGCTCGGCACCTGCCCAAGCGCCACCGGATCCACAGATTGGTCGGTGATGGTTACCACAGGAAGGCCAAGCTGTTCGCCAAGAGCGTGCAGAACCTCGTTCTCGGTTACGTAGCCAAGCCTGATGAGGATCTGCCCTATAAGCTCGCCACTTTGTTTCTGCAGCTCTAAGGCTTCCTCAAGCTGTTCTGGGGTTATCTGACCACGCGCTATCAGTATTTCACCAAGGCGGCCCTTCTTACCGGAATACATCGATAAAGCACCTCTCAAGCCGTGCAAGTGTTCGCAAAGCTTTCAGCACCGCACCCATGCTGACCAAGCGGATTGCTTTCTCCAACAAGGGCTTCACACCTTTAGACGAAATACAGAAAAGCTGGTTACACCATCCGCACAACAACATTCGCGAAAACCAAAAAGAGAAAAGGCGACTGCCCACTTAGACAGCCGCCTTTCCACCACAGGTCGATTTCAAATAGAAATCGGGAAGCTCCTCCACACAAACGTGGAGCAACCAAATAGAAAAAGAATGCAGTGCGTCTTACTCAGCCTCCAGGTATTTCTTCACGGCTCTCGGAAAGAAGAGGCCGATGAACAACCTGAAGGCAAAAATTAAATCGCGCATCAGCTTTCGGCTCCTCTCGGCTCGTTTGGCACTCTTGTGCCGTATTCCCTCAATGTTATACCTCAATTATCGGCGCTTTTAACCGCCGGAAGCGTACTTCCCAAACTAAAAAACGCAAACAAAACCCAGAACTCACTTCCGTACCTCCGAAAAACCGCTTTTGGCCCGTTGCTTGCATATAAATTGTTGGCCGAAACAAAACTGTTTTGCCTGAAAAAATATGGCTTATGAATAGGCAGATACAAAAACTTTGCGAGCACGAATACGACATCCTCATCATCGGCGGAGGAATAACCGGCGCTGTTGCCGCTTGGGACGCCGCAATGAGGGGGTTGTCTGTTGCTCTAATCGAAAAATCGGATTTCGGCGGCGCCACATCGGCCGCATCCGGCAAGATCATACACGGAGGCCTGCGCTACCTTCAGCACGCCGAACTGCACCGGGTGCGCGAGTCTCTATGCGAACGGCACATATGGTCGCGCGCGGCGCCGCATATGCTTCAGCCCACCCCCTTCCTTGTGCCGACTTACCGAAATCCCATGCGCGGCCCAACCGTACTGCATATCGGCATGATGCTGTACGAACTGCTGGGGTGGGGTTGCAACACAAACCAAAAATCCACAATTGAACCTCAAGACCTGTTGAGACTGAACATCCCGCGCCACAGGATGCTGTCCCGCCGCGAAGCCATCGAGCTGGAACCCGGCCTCGAAAGCGAGAGTCTCACAGGCGCGGCCCTCTACTACGAGCTGGTTATGCGCAATCCCGAGCGTCTCACCCTTTCGGTGGTGACCGCCGCCGCCAACGCCGGCGCAGTTGTTGCAAACTACGTGGACGCATTACAGTTCCTGCTCAAGGAAAACCGCGTTGTTGGCGTCAAAGCCTGCGACACGCTCTCGGGAACAGAGTTCGAAATCCGCGCCAAGCTCGTGCTCAATGCCGCCGGTCCGTGGGTTGATGCTGTTTTATCCCGCCTGAACGGCCTTGTACGCGTGCCGCAGGTAAACTTCGCCAAGGGCGTTCACCTGATAACCAAGCAAATTACAACCTACGCGGTGGCACTACCATCCCGACAGAGATACGCCGACGCCATACTCAGCAGGGGAAGCCGGCATCTGTTCATCATCCCGTGGCGCGGATGCTCGCTCGTCGGCACCAGCAATGTTCCGCACCGCGGGGGCCCGGGAGACGCCTGCGTAACAGCCGAGGACGTGGAAGGTTTAATCCGCGACATCAACGATGCGTTCCCAGCCGCCAAGCTCTCCGTAGAGGACGTTCTGTACGCCTACTCAGGTGTGTACCGCATTCCGAACGGGCAACCAAACCAGGACGCCGTGCTAATAGAGCGAAAACCACAGCTCCTGGACCACGGCCGCCGCGACGGAATAGAGGGCCTCATATCCGCGGTGGCTGTTAAATACACAACCGCCAGAAGGCTTGCTGTGCGTGCAGTGGACCTGGCATGCCGCAAACTAAACATCCCACCCCCGCCCACCAAAACCAACACCACCCCAGTTTGCGGCGGCGATATCGAAGACCTGGCCGCTCTCATCAACGAAGCAACCGCGCAGGCTCGGCGCCTCGGCCTGCCTGAAAAAACCGGGCCGCATCTGGTGCATTCATACGGATCCAAATACAAACGCCTGCTGCGCTACGTTGAGTCCGACCCATCGCTTGCAAAGCCCTTGGGGGAGCATTCCGCATCCATTGCCGCCGAGGTGGCCTACGCCGTGCGCGAAGAAATGGCGCAAAAGCTTTTGGATGTGGTACTGCGCCGCACCGGGCTCGGAACAGCAGGAAATCCCGGAGAAACGTGCCTGCGGGAATGCGCTCGCATCATGGCCCAGGAGCTAGGCTGGAGCACCGCAAAAACCGAAGCCGAGCTGGAAGAAACCCTGGCAAAACTTGCGGTGCCGGGCCAGCGTTCACCAGCCGCCGCAACCTAGTCTCTCCGTGTAACCTCGTGCCACCCGAAAGCAGACGAGGGCCGCACGGCATGGCTAAGAGAGCTTCCTTCTGGCCTCCTCCATAATGTCTTCCAACTTCTGCCGCTTATCGCCAGTGAGCTCATACTGGTACTGCGCGGCCTTCTCCTCAACAGACGGCTTCGATGCCCTCTCAAGAATGGATTTCCCGGACCAACCAGCCCTGGTAGATAAGTCAAACACCCGCGGCTTCCACCCAAACTCGTGAAACCTGGACAGAGTGGACTCCGCAGACAAAAAACAACCCGACTCAACGCCGGCGCGAACCTCGGCCAGCGCATCGGATGCAGACGAGGGCAGGTCGGCCAGCATGCTCTTCACATAGTCCCTGATTTCGATATCTATGATAAGCTGTTGGGCGCTGAAAATCTCATCCAGGTAAAGCGCCCCAGCGCCTTCCAAGTGTCTAAAGCCGTGCAAAGCCCCAGCCAAACAGCCGGCCATCTTCTCTGCCGCCGCTTGCTCGTCCGGCGATTTAGACATCACAAGCAGAAGCTCTCCCCAGTCGGTGCCCAACCCGAAAAACTCGCGTATCTTGCGCCGCGTGAGAAGTGCCATCAAGTGCTTCGGCGACGTAAAATACGCCATTCCAGTCGCCATATTCGGAAGGAAAAGCCGGAATGTGGGGAACACTTCTTCCACTCCGCACAGCCTGAGCAATGTGTAACCGCCGATATTCTCCGCCACAGACTGCGCCCACCCCGCATGCCAATCCATCGGAGCTGTAATACCCATAATCGGCATGGTATCCAAAGCTGCGCCCATCCCGGGTTCGTAAAACTCCATCACAGCATCCACCGAACCGCCGATAAACCTCAAAGGCGACAGCGGCTCCACGCCAAAAACATGCTTTTCCCCCATGGCCTTAGCAATCTCGATATTGAACCGCATCTCTTCTAGCGAAGCGGCAAGCCCCTGCGAACCCGGATGCTTTACATAGCAGCACCTTATGTAGTACGAGGTAAGGAGCTGCATGCGCGGCGGCACGTCCAAAGGATACCCGGGAACACCGCCGTGGAATACTCCCTCCTCCCCAAGCTGAAGAATAAACTTTGTGTGCTTGATCAGCGACTCGGTGGTGAAAGGCCGCGTTTCGCCGGTTTCGGCATCCAGGTAGTAGCAGTGGACGCCGCCGTTGAATATATCAAAATCCTGCGGTTCGGTTTCCCCCGCCGGCGCACCAGTCGAGGCACGGAGCTCCTCAGCGTAGTGTTCAACCACATCCGCGGGAAAGCGCACCCAACCATCAACTTGCTGAAGAATCCCCTTGGTTTTGCTCAAAACCTTTTGATTCGAAACCATGAGGCCCACTTCACCAAGAATCCTAAGCGCATCGCTCCAAACCGCCTCCGCGCTGAAAGAGTTCAAGTTTCGGTAAACCACGCTGTACCTCCTCAAAAACGTTGCATCAACTAACTCGCGAAGCCGGCAACAGTCAGAAGAAGCCTCACAGTTCGTATTTCTTTCGAACCCCCAGCGCCTGCATCAACACGCCGGCCACCATGAACCCAAAAGCCACCACAAACGTTGGCTTAATACCTATATTGTCCATAAGCACGGCTCCAAAGAACGGTGCTATGGTCCCGCGAACCCCAAGCAGTGCCGAATGCAAAGCCTGGTACTGCGCCACACGCCTCTCGTCCGCAAAAACCAAAATGCTGTTTATGTAAGAAAGCTCTATTCCGGCCCCGGTAACCCCCTGAATGAAAGCCGCTGGCAGGAGATCGTAAACGCTGTTCGCCGACAGGTACACAAGCGGAACCGCAGCGCCCAAAATCACATTTACCAAAACCGTTTTCAGCGGCCCACGGCTGTCGATATACCTACCCCACACAAAATAAAACCCAATTGATACCAGCGACGCCAGGTTTGCCAAATTCGCAACCTGGGTGTTCGTGATGTGCAGTCGGTCTACCTGGAATATGGTGTACACAGGCGATGCCAGCAGGTTGCCGAACCCTGTGGCAAACACAGACATGGCAAACCACCGGTAGTTCGGATCATCTCGAAAGATCAGCAGTGTGTCGAAAACCGAAAATTTCGGACCGCTGTCCTGCTTCTCCCTCGTAGGCATGCGGCTGAAAACTAAAGCGCCCAAAACGCCGCACGCCCCGGCTATCGGAAAAATAACTCGGTAGCTTACGATGTCCAGCAAACGTCCAACAGACAGAGCCGCAAGCAGGCTCGCCAACTGCGCCCCAACCCTAATGTACCCCATAATGCGCCCGCGGCTTGTATCGGGATATACCTCCTTCATTATGGAGGTGTAGGCGGGGCTGGCAACGGTGCCGATCACTAAAGAGCCAAACGCAATGCTCACAAACAAAGCCGGAGTTACCGCCAGCGGCATCAGGAGGAAAAGACCCCTAGCGGCCAACCCGGACCACACAACAAACGGCAGTTTGGCACGGCCCTCCATCTGCCGCGCCCAAACCGGCGAAAAAAGGTTCCCCACAAAAGGAGCCGCAGACATCAAACTAATCTGCAGTGCCGAGGCATGTAAGTCACCGCGGGCAATCCGACCAAGAAAGGGAAATATCGAGCCAGAATAAACCCCAACAAGCAGGGCTGCCAAGGAATCATAAAAGTACGCCCGCCTCGCCCTCGGCGGAACGCGCTTTATGAAAAACACCTCCTAAACACTCCATTTCTAAGGTGCAAGAGGACACACCAAGGCAACAGGGGATGATACTTTAACTCAATATTCTTCTTTTGCAGAACCATTCCCTGCCGAGGTTGACCCAAACTTCCGCACATGCTAAATTCTTCGAGGTACCGCCGTGCACTTCCCGCACGGCTCGGCACAGGAGGTTTCCATGCTCTTTTGGAACAGAGAAGCCCGTGAAGCCCGCCAATTCATCACCGAAACCCTGGATGACATCGTCTCGGTTCTCGACGAATGTACCGCCGCACTAAACGACCTGCGGTTCCGCGCCGACACTGTGCTCCGCCCGCGCCTGGCGCAGGGAGATATTCAAAAAGTCGAAACCGTGATTCAGCAGGCGGAGGAAAACCTCAACGCATGCCGAAAAACCCTGCCCCTGCTCCAAGAATTCGCGCGCTCCGGCAGACTCAGCCACGAAGGTTTTCGCAGTGTAAAACCCCTCCTGCTCCACGAAGACGAAGATAGCCGCCAGGTTTCCTTCGATACCGCTCCGCAGGCCGCACGCTGGCTGGCAGAACGCGCATTGGAGTTTGCCCGGTATGTAAAAGAAACCCAAATACCCTGGTTGGAAGAAGCTCTGAACTACGTTCGCGAATCTGCTTCCTCATCCGACGAACTGGTGGAAGAAGCCAACAGCGCACGCCAGGAGGCGCTTCAGCACCTCCGCGAACTGCAGAGCCGCCATCCCCAGCTTCGTTTCTCCTTCAGCGAGGAGCTTGCCGAAGAGATGGAACAGTTGTGGGACCAGCTTCAAGATGCTCTCAAAAGGCGGGTCTACAGCGAAATCCAAGATATCGCAGGGCGCGTAAAGCAGACTGCGGAAGCGGTTACCGGCAGTGCAGAAGAAGCACTGGCCTTCTACCGAGACCCGAACGAAAAGCTGATGGAGGGTAGAGCATTCCTCGATCGTCTGGAGCAGGAATACCGCCGCGCCGAACTGGAGCTTCCGGAGGTTTTCTTTGAATCACGACGCGCGCTGGAGAACGCCGCAATAGAAGCCAAATCGCCGGAACCAAACTGGGATGAAGCCATGAGGCTTTACAATATAGCAAGCGGCTTGGCACAAGAAGCCGCCGCACTGCTGGAGGAGGGCCATTGATGGGAGTTTGGCGCCGTCTGAAGGCCATTTTGGCCAAACCCAAAACCCCAGAGCAACAAGCTCAAGAGCAGATAGCGGCCATCGAGGCAAGCATAGTCTCAATGTCTTCTGCCGCCCAGCAAAGCGCATCGGAGGCACTACGTTTGCGCAATGAAGCCGAAGAACAGCGCAGGCGCGAACGCACCTGGGAGGAAGACGCCAGAGACTGCATCCGCAGAGGCGATGAAGCCGCCGCTAGAGAATGCCTTCGGCGCGCGGAATCCGCCCGTCTCGCCGCCGAGCGCGCCGAAAAACTCGCCCAGGCCGCCGAAAAAGACGCCGACGAGAAGATGCGGCGCACCGCCCAACTGCGCGCCGAATTGGAAGCCCTGCGTGCGCAAACCAATCTGCTTTCCAGCTCAGGGCAGTTTGCCGACGCCGAAGCCGCCGCATCCCGCGCCCGCGCAGAGCTGTCCACCCCCGGCATAGGCTCCCTAGATGCCCTCCAAGCTGATGTGGAATCACGCCAGCTTGAGGCCGAGGTGCAAAGCCAACTTGCCGACCAAACTCTGGGCACCGAAACCACCAAGCCCGATGAATCATCCGTGGCGCGGCGGTTCGATGCCCTCAAAGCCGAAATAGAAGGGAAGCGCAAAAACACCCCGCACTCGGATGCATCCGAACGCCGCCTTTCGGAAAGAGACGACTAGAAAGATGAACTTGCCGCGGAGCTATAGACGGCGCTTCACCAGTTCATCGGGTATATGCTCAGGTTGGTGAAGCAACCGATCAGAGTCCACAAACCGCCGGCGAGGAAATCCCCCAGGATAAGCCCCAGGAAAAACGGCAATCCCTGGCGGTACAAGCGCAGACCTCCATAGCGAAGCGTCAACACCTTGGCCAACCACGCAATAAAGAACGGCAGCCATATCTGATTCATCGTATGGGTGTTGGCCACAGCGTAACCAACCGGGTGGAAAGGCCACCAAACGAACCTTATTCTCATCAAACTCAAAAACACGGTTACAAGAAACCCCACGCCCACAAAAGCCGTTCCGGTAACGTTCGGCTTCAAAGGCGTATCAAGCTGGGACTTCAAAAGCATAAAAGCCTGCTGACCCATATACGCCCGCCAAACGTCTGTCTTTGCCGCCGCCCCATACCGGTACCAAACAAACAGCGCAATGCAAAAAGAGACTACAACACCAACAACCACAGCCAAAATCATGGCCTTAACCAGCCTGCGCTTATCCGCCTTCACCAGATCGGCAAGCTTCAAAGCATCCAACTGATGCGGCACCGAGCTGGTTCGCAAATCGTAAGAGGAGATCGACCGCAGAAACGCCATGATAGTCAGATCCTGGGGCCTGAAAACCGCACTGCCGAACGTGGTGGTCATCAGCGTATTTGCATCAACATCAGGACCGAAAAGCCAAGCGTTTCCAGCATCTGCGCGCAGTCTTGTTGCCGACATGCGAAACGCCACCGCCAGCACAAGCAGCACAAGCGCCGGCAGAAACCCCATCCCGGCGTATACGCAGAACGCTGTGAGCGCGGCAAAACACAACAGCGTGCCGCCAACTGCCGCCCTGTACGACATTGCCTCCCTGGAATCATCCACCGCTCCAGGGGCTTTCGCAACCGAAAGCCAAACTTCCTTTAAGAAGCTGCGGCCCACCCACACGCTGACAACAAGAATAGCCAGGAACGCCCCGGCTCCCTGGTGCCCCACGTACGGAAAATAGTCGAGCGTACCAACCGCGTTTGGATCCCTCCAGCCGGCAACAGCGCCCAGAACCGCCTGCGCCTTGGTCATGAGGTAGAAGAACCAGCAGCTAAAAGTCACCTCTGCCGAAAGCAGATATCCTATGCCAATCACAAACGGATAGAAAGATATTGCAAAGTACCCGATGGCGTTCCAGGGCTTCGCTGTGAAATTGGGCGAAAGATCAATGGTTCTAAAATTAATTTGCGGAACCGTCGGCACATTCAAACTGATGGTGTTCAGCGTTCCGAGGAAAAACGGTATGGCGAAGCCAACCCACAGCACCTTATTCTTGAGGAAACGCTCCTGCTCGCGCATCAGTTCCGCGGGAAGCACTACCGTGGGGAAAGATAGGCGTTCGCGATCGACCCACTGTCTGCGCATTATGGAATTCAGGCAGATGGTAGTGATGGTGAAAACGCTGAGAAAAGCGCTCCAAACCACAATCGGAACAAGCCAGTCGCCCCAAGGAACGGGCGAATCTCCAACGTAAAAAGCCCTGATGCTCTCCGGATTTCTTGGGGTGAACCACTTCGGAATATAGCGGTGGAAAGTTTCCGCCCACCCGGATTCGGGGGTTGCAAACTGATACGGCGCCACCAGTGAAGGTATCAAGAAATGCAGACTGCCTGATGAGCTTAAAACCGAGGAAACGGTCATCATCACGTATATGGTCAAAAGCTCCGCCTGCGAAAGAGCCGCAGCAGGCAAAAAGCGCTTAAGAAGTATATGCACAATCAACAATGCGAAGAAAACGTTGAAAGGGCCCACTGGTATAGAGCTGTTCGCAAGCGCGGTGTGCCCCCGTCGGCCACCGAGCACCAACTCGGCGTAGTGGATCCAGAGGTCCACCAGCACTGTAAGCACAAGCCCTATGACCACCGAGCGAAAGGACGCAGCCGGTCGAACAGCAAACCGCTCACCAGAACCCTTTGTATTTGCCCCACGAGACGCTTCCATGTCTTGCAACCGAACAACCAAACCGAAACCAGATTGAAAACTTCAGAAGACCCGAAACTAAGCTTCATCGTTCCAAAACGGCTTGAGATAAAATTCTGGGCCAATCAGCAAACTACCTTCAAGGGTCCTGCGGCCCAGCTCGAGCCAAAATCTGCCACAACCGCCATTCACCCCAGACTCGCTCTGCTTTTTCGAGAAAGCATAACCGAAAAACCAAAATCCCCATGGAAAACTTCAAATGGTGAAAACATATTTCACAATTGCTACTATAAAATACAAACATCAGAAGGAGGTAAAAGATGAACGCCGCCCATACACCGAATTCATTAGGAGAATGGCACCCTTTGGACGCGCATCTGCGCAACACAGCAGAGCTCGCCGCCGAATTCACCTCAAAATTTGGTGTGCAAGACCTGGGCAAACTGTGCGGACTCCTGCACGACGTCGGCAAGGCCAGCACAGAGTTCCAAAAATACCTGAAACAACTTCACTCCGGCGCCAAGCCGCACAAAAGCCCTGATCACAAAAAGGTTGGAGCCGCATCCTGCGTTCAAATTCTTCCCAAAGGCATCGGCGATCTCATCTCCTTTGCAATACTCGGCCACCACAGCGAACTACCGTCCCGTGCAGACTGGCAAAGCACCATACACACAACCCCGATTCCTGAGGAAGTGAAAAAGGAAGCGAAAGCACTTATCGCCTCCCCCATCGACGCCAACCATCTTGCAAAAGCCATTTCCGCTCTCTGCGCCACCCCAACGGAACTCGAACTCTTCATTCGTATGCTGCACTCCAGCCTGGTCGACGCGGACTACCTCGACACCGAAGCACACTTCAACCCCGAAATCTCCACTCGGAAGGCGAAAGCTGCATTAAGCGATATGCTCCAAATCTTCCTAGAGGATCAAAACCGCCTTATAAACAACTCTCCAGACACTCTGGTAAACTCCCTGCGCAGGGATATATACGAGTATTGCCTCAAAGCCGCCGAAATGCCGCAGGGCGTCTTCAAGCTTACCGTTCCAACCGGAGGAGGAAAAACACGTTCATCCCTTGCCTTCGCCCTAAACCACGCAGTGAAACACGGTCTCGAGAGGATTATCTACGCCATCCCATACACAAGCATCATTGAACAAACCGCTGATGTGTTCCGAAGCATCTTCAAAGACCAGTCATTGGTTCTCGAACATCACAGCCTAGCCGCCGAACTCGGAGAAGATGATGAAGACTCCTGGGCCAGGCTCGCCGCTGAAAACTGGGATGCACCCCTCATCGTAACCACAACCGTCCAGCTCTTCGAAAGCCTCTTTTCCAACAAACCAAGCCGATGCCGAAAAATCCACAGGCTGGCTAAAAGCGTACTCATCCTGGACGAGGTCCAGTGCCTCCCCATAGGGCTTTTGGCCCCCATCTTGGATGCCCTCAAAACGCTTGTGGATAAATACGGCGTCACACTGCTTTTGTCAACCGCCACCCAACCGGCTTTGGACATCCAGTCTCCATACCTTAAAGGTTTTGCAAATACAGTCGAAATAGTTCCAGAACCAAAATACTACTTCGACAAGCTGAAAAGGGTGAACTACCACATCGAGCCGTCACCGTTGACCTGGGAGCAGGTTGCCGAAAAAATGCAAGAACACCACCAGTGCCTCACTGTGGTCAACTCCAGGAAGGATGCCCTCACCCTTCTGGACATCCTCGGCGACGACACGGCTGTCCATCTATCCACCCTCTTGTGCGGCCTCCACAGAAGAGAACTTCTTCAAGAGATTCGCAGAAGGCTGAAAACCGGCGCCCCATGCCGCGTTGTTTCCACCCAGGTTATAGAAGCCGGTGTTGACCTGGATTTTCCAACTGTGCTGCGGGCTGTTGGCCCACTGGACCGAATTATACAAGCCGCCGGCCGATGCAACCGTGAAGGACTGCTCTCCTCGGGAACCGTTGTTGTTTTCGAGCCTGCAGAGGGCGGCGCCCCCATAGGGTGGTACAAAACCGCTATGGGCGAAGCCGAACTCCTTCTTAAAGAAGGCTGCAACCTCCACAACCCCGACGACCTGGAAAAGTACTTCTCAAAGCTCTACCAGGTGGTGGAAACCGACTCCAAAGGAATCATCCCGCTCAGATGCAGTATGGACTTCCCAGAAACCGCACGCAAATTCAAAATGATCGAAGACAACGCGGTCCCGGTGCTTGTACCGTATCCAGACAAAAGCGGCCTATTCCAAGAGGTGCTGTCCGCCGCCAAGTCCAAAACCATGCCCCGCTCCCTGTGGCGAAAAGCCCAAGGCATCACTGTTAGCATCTTCTGGCACGAACTGGATCAGCACCGCCACATGCTGGAAGAGCTTCTGCCGCTTCAGCTTTATGCTTGGCACGGAGAATACCATCCCGTAAAAGGCATCGGTACCTTCACACGCGATCCGTCAGACCTTGTTATCTAATAAGGAGGTGTGGTATGGATTATCCTTCGCTTCGGATTAAAGTATGGGGTCCATACGCCTGCTTCACCAGGCCGGAATTCAAAGTGGAGCGCGTAACCTACCCGGTCATGACCCCAAGCGCCGCACGCGGAGTCCTCGAAGCCGTCTTTTGGAAACCCGAATTCAAATGGCAAGTGCGCAAAATCATGGTCCTCAACCCCATCAAGCTCTTCTCAATCCGCAGAAACGAGGTAAACAGGCGCGCTTCTCCAGCGAGCGCGGGCTTTTTTGCGGATGACGACGATGTTCGCACCCAGCGCCATTCGCTGGTGCTCAGAGATGTCGCTTATATCATAGAAGCGGACATCGTTGTGGACCGCTCCAAAACCTCCGAAGACCCCGCTAAGTGGCGCGATCAGTTCCGGCGCCGCGTTGAACGCGGTCAGTGCTACCACCGCCCGTATCTGGGATGCCGAGAATTTTCCGCCGATTTCGGCCCGCCGAACGGCACCGAAACCCCCATCGACCATTCCGAAGACCTTGGCCTATTTCTCTTCGATATCAACTACTTGCCATCCGAAAACAAACCGCGCTTCTTCCAAGCCCGCCTAGAACAAGGGGTTCTTGTTGTGCCACAGGAACTTTACGAGGCACCCGCCCCCAACATCGGATGACGGGTAGAGAAAGAGGTGAAAACAGATGATCCTCCAGCAGTTAAATAAAGATTCGGAGCGCTTAATAGGCGAGATGCCGCCCCCAATGTTCGACAAAAAGCCGGTCCGCTGGCTCATCGATCTCAAATCCGACGGCACCTTCAGAGGCTGGATTCGGCTTTCGTCCGGAACCGAGGCGGGAAAAGACCCCGGCAAGGAGATGTTCGTCCCCTTCATCACAAGATCAAGCAACATAGCACCAGCACTTCTGGCAGATACACCCGGGTACGTCCTCGGCATAATGGACTCCAAAAACCCCGAGAAGAAACACCAAGCCTTCGTCGATCTCGTGAAAAAGTGCGCCGAGAAAACCAAACTGCCATCCGTGGAGGCTGTGCTGAAGTTCTTGTCTTCAGAAAAACTGCCGGACCCACCGGAGGGCATGCAAGAAGGCGACCGCATAACCTTCCGCGTTGACGGAGAACTCCCCATCGAACACAAAAAGGTCCAAGAGTTCTGGGCCCTCTACACAAGCGATCCGCGCTCCAAACACGGCCAATGCCTCGTATGCGGCAGAGAAAACATCCCCTTGGAGGTAAACCTGCCGGTCAAAATCAAAGGCGTTCCGGGGGGCCAACCCTCGGGCACCCAAATCGTATCCGCCAACGCAGACGCCTTCGAATCCTACGGCCTGGAAAGAGCTTTAACATCCCCAATCTGCCGGCAGTGCGGCGAGAAATTTGGCAAAGCCCTCAACGCCCTGCTCTCCCACGAGAACTCCCACCTCCGCGTCGGCCCCCTTGTTTACGTCTTCTGGAGCGTGGACGCCCCGGGCTTCTCTCCACTTTCCTTCCTGAGGGAACCAGACCCGAACCTTGTCAAAAAACTGCTCAGCTCCTATTCAACCGGAAAGCGGGAACTCGCCGAAGAAGACACCGCGGCATTCTACGCAACAGCCCTCTCCGCAGCCGGAGGCCGGGTTGTCGTTCGAGACTGGCTCAGCACCACCGTCGGCAGTGCCAAAACAAGCCTCGCCCGCTGGTTCGAACTGCAAGACGTTGTCGACTGGGACGGCTCTCCAGGGCGCCCGCTCGGCATCCGCGAGATGGCCCTCTCGCTCTACCGAAAAGTCGACGACATCCCTGCCTGGGTGATCAAAGACTTGGTTTCCGCAGCACTGCACCAAACCCTCCTGCCAGATTCCATCTTAAGCCTGGCCGTTCGCAGAAGCCAGGTATCCGGTTCCGAAGAACCAAAAGTCACACATTCCCGCGCGGCCGTAATAAAAGCCGTGCTGTCTCAAAATTTACCGCTAGAGGAGGCAAAGAACATGACAGAACTAAACGCAACCAGCAAAAACCCTGCTTATCTCTGCGGAAGACTACTGGCCGTTCTCGAATCGGTTCAGCGCCAGGCAGTGCCGGGCATCAAAGGCACACTGGTAGGCAGCTTCTTCGGTTCGGCCTCTTCCGCACCAGCCAGCGTGTTTGGCAATCTTTTGAGGCTGGCCCAATCGCACCTCGAAAAGCTCCGCAAAACAAACGAGCCTGCCTATCACGCTCTTCAAACCAGAATCGAGAGCATTCTCGCAGATTTAGAAGCATTCCCATCCACCCTCTCACTGCGAGAACAAGCCCTCTTCTGCCTCGGATACTACCATCAGCGCGCCGCCGACCGCAAATCGGCAAGAGAGAGAAGCCAAGCCAACTCCGATGAAGAGTAACGAAAAAGCAAAATAAGGAGGTACAAACAATGAGCAAAATTTACGAAGATCCCAAGAAAAGACACGACTTCGTTCTGCTGTTCGACGTAAGCGACGGCAACCCCAACGGCGACCCAGATGCCGGCAACCTCCCACGTGTGGACCCAGAAAACATGCACGGCATCGTTACAGACGTGTGCATCAAGCGCAAAGTGCGCGACTACGTCCAGCTAAAGAAAAACGACGAAAACCGCTACCGCATCTACGTCCAGCGCAAAGGCATAGCTCTTAACACCCTGCACAAAGAAGCCTACGAGAAAACCGGTAGGGAAGACAAAATAACAAAGCCATCCAGCGAAGACATCGAAGCAACGCGCAAGTACATGTGCGAGAACTTCTACGACATCCGAATGTTCGGCGCGGTGATGACCACCGGTGTAAACTGCGGCCAGGTGCGCGGCCCGGTCCAGCTCACTTTCGGCAGATCTGCAGACCCCATCGTGCCCATAGACCTCAGCATCACCCGTGTTGCCATAACCCGCCCCGAAGACGCCGCCAAAGTAAGCGCCGAAACCGGCGAAGAGGAAGAGGTTAAAAGAACAGAAATGGGCAGAAAACCCTTCGTGCCCTACGCCCTTTATATCTCAAAAGGGTTTTTCTCCCCATCCCTCGCTGAGGATACAGGCGTAACCACCGAAGACCTGGCCCTATTCTGGGAAGCACTCCAAAACATGTGGGAGCAGGACCGATCCGCCAGCAGAGGAATGATGGCCTGCAGAGGGCTGTACGTTTTCTCACACGAAAACGGACTCGGCAACGCCCATGCACACGAACTTTTCAGCCGCATAAAAATAAACCGCAAGCCCGGCATCGATATCCCCAGGTCCTTCAGCGACTACGAAATCCTCATAAACGAAGAAGGCCTTCCCGCAGGCGTAACCCTTACCAGGATTGTCGGTTAAAAAGCTGATACCTGCCCGTTTTTGAAAGCGGGCAGGTATCATATCAAATGGATAGGGCAACTTTGCCCAACTCAGCACCTTGACATATAAATAAGCCACCTCACAGGGTAAGAAGCGAGGCGAACCATGTGGGACGAAGACGACATCGTCATAGTCTCCGCACTGGAGCACTACTCATACTGCCCAAGGCAGTGCGGGCTCATCCTTCTTGAGGAAGTGTTCGACGAAAATGTGTACACGCTCCGCGGCAAACACAGCCACGAAGCCGTACACACCCCTTCCACCATTAACCAGCACGGCGTTCGCATAGAACGTGCCCTTCCAATTTGGTCCGACCGCCTCGGAATCTCGGGCATTGCCGACGCAGTTGAATTCCACAGCGATGGGCGCGTCTATCCGGTCGAGTGGAAGTTCTCCGCACGCAGACGGCACCGCCACGACAACATACAGCTCTGCGCACAAGCACTTTGCCTCGAAGAAATGCTCGGCATTCCTGTGCCGCGTGGAGCGGTATACTCCCGCCAGTCGGGCCGAAGGCGAGAAGTGCAGTTTACCCCGCAACTCAGACACGAAACAGAAGCGGTCATCCAAGAAATTCGCAACATGCTTAGAACCAAACAGCTTCCGCCCCCGGTCAACGACGAGCGCTGCCCAAACTGCTCGCTTATCGATGCCTGCCAACCCGAGGCTCTCGAAGCTTCTATACGCAAGTATAGGCCGGACTCGGTGTTCAGCATCTCTCCACCGTTTCCGCCAGAAAGCTCTAAACCACTCAAACAAACCAAGGAGGATGACGATTGCACCGAGAGCTTTTGAACACCCTTTACGTCATGAAGCCTTACTCCTACGTAAGGCTTGACCACGAAACACTGCGAGTCGAGTGTGACGGAGAAAAACTCGCCGAAGTTCCACTCCATCACCTCGGAGCCATCGTGCTGTTCGATGCGGCATCCATCTCCCCCCAGGCCATGGAGCGCTGTGCCGCGGACGGCAGAGAGGTGGTTCTGCTCGACGCAGCCGGGCGGTTCCGCTGTCGAATAGAAGGTCCCGTATCGGGCAACGTCCTCCTGCGAAAGGCACAGTACGATGCCCACTCCGATCCCAAACGGTTAACCAAAATAGCTCGCAGGCTCGTAGCCGGAAAAATCCAAAACTGCCGCAACCTCGTAATGCGCGGCGCACGCACCGCAAAAGATCCAAAAGCAGAACAAGCCCTGCGCGCCTGCGCCGACGAACTGGCATCGCACCTAAACGAACTCTCCTCCACCGAAGACATCAATAAAGTAAGGGGAATCGAGGGGCAAGCCGCATCGATATATTTCGAGGTTTTCGGCCACCTTATCACGGTGGACAAGAGCGAATTCGCCTTCGCAGTTCGCACCAGGAGGCCCCCGCGCGATAGGGTGAACGCCCTCTTATCATTCACCTACGCGCTTCTGGCATCGGACTGCACCAGCGCCGCAGCCGGAGTGGGACTCGATCCCCAACTTGGTTATCTGCACGGAATCCGACCAGGACGTCCGGCTCTTGCTCTCGATTTGATGGAAGAGCTTCGACCATGCCTATCCGACCGACTGGTGCTGAACCTGATCAACCGGCGCCAAATACGCGCCGAGCACTTCGAGGAAAGACCCGGCCATTCCGTCCTATTGAACGAAGCCGGCAGAAGAATCGTTGTAGTGGAGTATCAAAAGCGCAAGCAAGAAGAAGTTCGCCACCCTCTTCTAAAAGAAAAAGTACCTCTTGGCCTTGTACCGCATCTGCAAGCCCGCCTGCTTGCGCGACACCTAAGAGGCGATAGCCCCGAGTACCCGCCATTCATAATGGAGATTTAGGTAGTGGTACAATCCCGAAGCGCCCAAGTGTTCCGACAAACCAACCGCCACCAACCGAGCAACAAAACATCTTGGTGGCGCAAACCACACCAAGTAGGTAAAACAAGGGCACAAAGATGGACATACTCATCACCTACGACGTCAACACACAAAGCGCCGAAGGAGAACGACGCCTTCGCAAAGTCGCCCGCGCATGTCAAGATTACGGGCAAAGGGTTCAGCATTCCGTTTTCGAGTGCACAGTGAACGAAGCACAACTCGAACGCCTTAGGCACCGGCTTCAGCAAATTATCGACGCGGAGCACGACAGCCTTCGAATATACCACCTGCGCGGCGGCAGAGACGGAGCGGTTGAAACCTACGGCATAGACTGCTACAAATCATTCGAAGATCCCCTAGTGCTGTAAGCACAAAATCCGAAAATAAAAAACGGTAGCGGCAAAAGCGCCTTACTGCGCCTTGCAGAAGCGCAAACCGGAATCGCCGGTTCCGCAAACCGGAAACGAATGCCATTTAAGCGAAAGGTTTTGGGCGGTTTTGTCGGCGCAACCCCCCCGTTTTGGCGGGG
>Ga0080004_1138933_pt1 | contig 86486 bp, 75 predicted proteins | sample WasSprMetagenome_FD_69207 | JGI IMG/M metagenome (GOLD analysis project Ga0080004, IMG submission 69207) | Sulfidic aquatic microbial communities from Washburn Spring, Yellowstone National Park, USA - WS (SPADES assembly) (version 2) | ecosystem: Environmental > Aquatic > Thermal springs > Hot...
GGGAGGAGTGGAAGAGAATACAGAAGGAGATAGAGGAAAAGGAAGGCCTGACTTGGGGCGCTAGGCCGGGGCTTACTTGGTTCTATGAGCTCCCCGAAGGCAAGGGCCTCGATACGCCCACCGGTAAATTAGAGATCGTGTCGACGGGCTTAGCCAAGCACTTCCCAGACGACCAAGAGAGGCCACCCATGCCGCGCTGGATACCCTACGGCGAGACCCACCAAGAGAGCCTACTTCATCCGAGGGCTAAGAAGTACCCGCTCTTGCTCGTATCAAACCACCCGAGGTGGAGGTTCCACGCCCAAGGAGACGACATCACGTGGGTTAGGGAGGTACCTTCGGCCAAAATAAGGGGCCCTGATGGTTACTACTACGAGCCTGTGTGGATACATCCGATCGATGCGGCTCAAAGGGGCATAAAGCACGGAGACATAGTAAAGGTGTACAACGATAGAGGAGCAGTGCTCTGCGGAGCCTACGTAACTCAGAGAATTATGCCAGGATGCGTGCTCGTCCACCACGGCTCTCGAGCCGACTTAATATCCACAGATCCGCTCATTGACAGAGGAGGGGCAATCGACCTAATAGTACCTCACAAGCCAACATCAAAGAACACCGTAGGACAAGTGTGTAGCGGTGTACTCGTCGAGGTAGAAAAAGTTGACATATCCGAGCTCATGAAGCAGTACCCAGAGGCCTTTAAGAGGAAGTTGCATCCAGATGTGGGCCCATGCCGTGAATCTTGGGTCTTGGGTTGAGGAGGTGGTCTAAATGGGCAAGGTAATAGTAATAGATGTAGCCAAGTGCCATGGATGTTATCTCTGCCAGATAGCTTGCAAGGACGAGCACGTGGACAATGACTGGAGCCCCTACGCGAAGCCTCAGCCTGATACAGGGCACTTCTGGCTAAAGGTCGAGGAGATAGAGAGAGGGACGACCCCAAAGGTCAAGGTCACGTACATACCGGTCCTCTGCATGCATTGCGACAATGCTCCGTGCATGTCAGCATGCGAAGTAAAAGCGATAGTAAAGAGACCCGATGGGTTAGTCCTGATAGACCCTGAGAAGTGCAACGGTTGCAAGAAGTGCATATCAGCTTGCCCGTACAACGCAATCTACTTCAATGACAAGCTCAACGTAGCGCAGAAGTGCACTGGATGCGCACACTTAATCGACGGCAAGGACCCCCTGCTCAGAACGCCCAGATGTGTCGATGTCTGCCCCTTCAGCGCGATAGTGATCGGAGAGGAGGAGGAATTGAAAGAGCTAATAGCAAAGGCTGAAGTACTCAAGCCCGAGTACGGTACTAAGCCAAGAGTCTACTACTTGAACTTACCCAAGCCATTCATAGCCGGAACAGTCTACGACCCAGACATCGATGAGTGCTTAGAAGGGGCTAAAGTGACGGCCATCGACGAAGATACGGGGAAGACCTATGAGGCCGTGACCGATGAATTCGGAGACTTCTGGTTGATGAATCTAGAGTGGAACCACAACTACACCGTTAAAGTGGAGAAAGAAGGCTACAACACTTGGATACTCGAGGGAGTTAAGACGGATAAGGACGTGAACTTAGGCGACATACCATTGTTGAGAAAAACCTAAAAACCATAACCTACATTTTTTGTAAACATAGGCACACGATGGAAGTACTTGCACACCTCCTTCTGTTAATGAGATGAATCATTTGTGGAAAGGCCAAGAAACTGATCTTCATGACGATCCTCCTGTTGATCGCTTTTGGCTTAATCTCATATCTCCTTGACTCGTTTGACCCATAACAAGGCTCTATTTGAATTTCTTTGGCACTAGAACTTAAAGGACTGAGGTCCAAAATTACTGAGGCATACGTAGCCCTCATCATAGGTCAATAGAAATTTGCGCTTTTACAAGGAAACGACTCCAACTTACTGCGCCAGCAAGAGTTCTTCGTCTCTCGACAAACATCTTAGATGACCTTACTTCTGGAGTAGTAAGGGTTATAACTCCTAGCATTTGGAACCCTTGGAGGGTCAAGAGAGGGGAAGAGACACATGGGGATGATACTCGAAGGAGGCGTCGAGGTAAAGAAAGCAGCATGCTGGTTCTGCTATCAGAATTGTGGTATGCTCGTTTATGTCAAAAACGGCGAGATAATAAAGGTAGAGGGCGATCCAGACCACCCCATAAATAAAGGCGGGATGTGCCCAAGACCGCATACTTGGAGGGAATTCCTTTACCATCCACAGAGGCTAAACTACCCGCTCAAAAGAATCGGAGAGAGAGGAGAGGGGAAGTTCAAGAGGATATCTTGGGACGAGGCCCTTAACGAGATAGCTTCTAAGCTTAAGGAACTTAAGGAGAAGTATGGCCCTGAGTGCGTAGCTTCAATAGGCGGAACCAACAGAACTGACGACTGGGCTCGGAGAAGGTTCTTCAATCTATTCGGAAGCCCTAACATATGCCACATAGCCCACGTGTGCTGGCTACCGACGTTTGTAGCAGAAGCAGTGACGTATGGGTGGTACGCGGTTCCCGACATAGCCAACACTAAGCTGATAGTTGCATGGGGAAGAAACTCCGGCTCCAACAACCTTCCGGAGATGAGGAGCATACTTGACGCGAAGGAAAACAGTAATGCCAAATTAATAGTCGTGGACCCGAGGTTAAGTGAGCTAGCCTCAAAGGCGGACATATGGCTCAGAATAAGGCCAGGCACTGATGCAGCTTTGGCGCTCGCGTGGATAAACGTGATTATAAATGAGGGGCTCTACGACAAGGAGTTCGTTGAAAAGTACTGCTACGGTTTCGAAAAACTTCGAGAACACGTGCAACAATACACCCCGGAGTGGGCCGAGAAGGTAACTTGGATACCGAAAGACGACATAATAGAGACCGCTAGGATGTATGCGACCATAAAGCCGGCCACTATGTTGTGGGGCTCCAAGAACGAACACATGGGTTGGGCCTCTTCGGCGTTTATTAGAGCTAGAGCGATATTGAAGGCTATAACCGGCAACTTGAACAGACCTGGGGGTAACCTGATATTAGGCCCAGACACAGAGGTATACATCGACTCGGACTTAGAACTTAACGAGGCTCTGCCACCAGAGCAGAGGGCAAAGCAACTAGGCTCCGATAGGTTTAAGATGATGTCATGGCCTGGCTATGAGCTACTCTGCAAATATCTAAAACCATTCTGGGGCAAAGCTCCACCAGCTGAATGGTGTTGTGAGGCCCATCCCTCTTACATATGGAGGGCTGTGTTGACTGGAAAGCCCTACCCGATAAAGGCTATATTGGTCGTTGCATCGAACCCCCTTGTGGCCTATGGGAACTCGAAGCTCGTATATGAGGCGCTCAAAAAGGTCGAGTTGTTGGTGACCATGGATTTCTGGATGACCCCAACGGCAATGCTCTCGGACTACGTATTGCCAGCCGCGAGCTGGCTTGAACGGCCTGTCGCCACGAGCTCCTTCGGGACATCGAATTTCATAATCCTCTCCGAAAGGCCTATACAACCTCTTTACGAGAGGAGAACCGACTTTGAATTCTGGAGAGAATTAGGCATAAGGCTAGGTCAAGAAGAGTTTTGGCCTTGGAAGACCCTCGAGGAGGCGTACGAATATAGGCTTAAGCCGCTGGGGCTGGACTTGACCCTCTCAGACTTTGTGTGGTACATAAGGATGCACTCAACAGCCCCACGAAAAATGGACGTATTTCCAACGCCTACCGGTAAGGTAGAGCTGTACTCGACCATCCTGGAGCAGATGGGCTACGACCCCTTGCCAACCTATAAAGAGCCCCCGATGACGCCTTACAGTAACCCCGAATTAGCGGAGAAATATCCATTAATCCTCGTAACTGGAGTGAAGTTCATGCCTTTCCATCACTCCGAGCAAAGGCAAGTAGCAGTCCTGAGGAGGATGCATCCAGATCCTCTATGTCACATAAACCCAGAAACCGCGAGTTCGCTTAGCATAAGAGATGGGGACTGGGTGTGGATTGAGACGCCTAAGGGAAGGATAAAGCAAAAAGCGTTCTACAACGTGAGCCTGCACCCACGAGTCGTATGCGTAGAGGCAAGCTGGTGGTTCCCAGAAAAACCCGGGCCTGAACCATCGTTATTCGGAGTGTTCGAATCTAATGCCAATGTATTGACAGACGATGATCCTGATTTGCTAGACCCGGTATTCGGATGCTACTACTACACGGGCTTGCTTTGCAGGGTCTATAAAGCTGAAGAACGGTGATGGTAAAACGAGACGTCGCTGAGCTCTGCCCTTTCTAGCTTTTACGAAATCATTTCTAGGCCCCTCAATCCGACAACGAAGAGCTTGTTAAACAAAGCCCTCAAAGATCCTACTTTTTAACATTGTTGGAAATGGAAACAAGCCTATCTCTGTCTTTCGTAGAGAATCTCCATCGCAGGAAGCATAGGTCACTTCATCGTCATGTGGACGAATTACCATTACTTCGCGAAGGTCTACGACCCTCTTGAGATTGGCTAGGAAAACCTCATCAATTTATCAAACACGACCTGAAGTAAAAAGGAGTTTTGAAGAACAAATGACGAACTGTCATTTTAGATCTATGTTGTGGCTTTGTCCTTATAATGCGTCAACGGCTTTCTCGACCCTTACTGGTTTAAACTCTATGCTCATTTTATCATCTGACTTTCTGATGTAGAAGTGCCCAAGGTACCTATCATCACTTCTTGGATAATCAACTCTAATGAAAACTCCGCGACTTTCCTTTCTCAGGAGAGAGGCCCTCACGATCATCTCTGCTACTATGACCATGTTGTAAGTCTCAATTGCCTCTATCAGCTCCCTGTTGAAGAGAAAGCTCTTGTCCCTGACCACCATCCTAGGGAGTTGGTCCTTCACATCTTCCACGACAGCTAAAGCCCTCCTTAGGCTCTCCTCGTCTTTTTTCAGGCCCACGTCTTCCCACAGACTTTTAGTCAACTTCCTTCTCAACACGTAAGGCGGTACTCTGTCTCTCGGGGCGTTATTCAATATGGAAATGACACGGTCGACCTCTCTCTTGACCTCTTCTTCCGGCACGGCTTCTCTCGCCTTCTCTTGCGCCGCGGCTTCTCCTGCACGTCTGCCAAAAACCAGGCAACCAATGAGTTGATCTACGGCCTTGAGGTGTAGACCTCCTGCAACTTCACCACAAGCATAAAGCCCGGGCACGTTCGTCCTACCATTTTCATCTATGACCACTCCGCCTAAGAAATGATGAACAGAAGGCGTCTCTTGGAAGGTAGTGGACGACCTCAAGCTTCTGGCCAGTGCCAGAGCCGTGCTCACATATGTCTGACCTCTAGAACCGGAGTATTGGGGTTCGAGGGCTATCTGCACGAACTCCATGTCAATGATATCGGCACCAGCGTTGTATGCTAACGCATAGCCGTCGCCCGTTAGTTCGATGGGATTTGTTGACTGCCAGGGCCTCGTATCCATGCCAAAAACGTGGCCTGCGCCGCCCGTGGCAAGTACCGTCGCTTTGGACTCGATAGTAAGAATCTCAGCGTCCTTGAGTGCTATGGCAACGGCGCCCACGACTCGCTCATTGGACTTTATGAGGTTAATTGCGAAGGTTTCGTCATACACCTTCACTCCTTGCTTGAAGAGTTGCATAGCCATGATCCACGAAAAGGCCGGCGTGAAGACCCTTGCTTGAGAGTGCTCGTCAGAGTGGAGCGGTGACACTTCACCTTGATAGTCCCTGACGAATATGTTTCCGTATTCTTCGAGCTCTAAAATCCTGTCTCTAGCCTCTGCGACTAAAACTTTAAGAAGACGTGAGTCCGCTAGCCCATGAGAGGCCCTCATTAAGTCCTCGAAGTAACTCTTTTCATCCTCGGGGAGTACAGGGGCGGGGATGTTCCAGTAAGGAAGAGTCCCCGACATCCCGCTTCTTCCCACGAGACCTTTGTCTATTAGAACGACTTCCGCTCCAGCGTCACGTGCGGCCAAGGCCGCCCTAATACCAGCCACTCCTCCTCCTATGACCAGCACATCAGTCTCTATTTTCTTGACCTTGATCACTTGCCTTCAGCCCCTCTATAAGCTTCTGCGATGAGGTCTATCAAGTAAAGGACTTTAACCTTCCCCCCGTAGAACTGTTGCAGTACATCGCGTATCTGGATGTAGCAGAATGGGCACTCCATAATGACTCCTTCGACGCCAGCTGCTATGATGTTGTCGGCTTTCCTCTTGCCTATTTCAATCGAGACGGGCCTTCTCCCAGCCCTCACGCCTCCGCCCGAGCCGCAGCACACGTCATGTTCGTTCATCTCTTTAAACTTCAGCCCCGGAATTATCTTGATCAGTTCTCGAGGCTCTTTCCATATCCCACAACCCCTTCTAAGGTGACATGAATCGTGATAGGTCACCATCATGTTAATGGCCTTAAAGTCTCTGTTCATCCTCTCCAGCCCAATCACGTTAACCAAGTACTCAGTTACCTCATACACCTGAAGTCTCGGCCACCTCTTCTCCACCTCGTATAGAAACTTCGGGTAATTCAACCTCCACGTTAAGAGGCAACCAGGACACCCCATAACGATCTTGTTGATACCGTATCTCTCGAAGACCTCGATGTTTTTAATTGCTTGAGCTTTCCCGATTTCAAAAAGCCCAGACCTTATGGCTGGTGAGCCACAGCACTGCTGATCTTTTGGCACTATGACTCGAACGTTGTTCTTCTTGAGCACTTCTATAATCCCAAGACCTACTTTCTGAAGTCTGAAGTCTATTAAGCATCCGGTGAAGAAGAGGACTTCGTCGATCGGATTTGCGACGTCTATGACCTCTGGAACTAGCTCAAGCAGCGGTGTCGTCTGTCTCTCTACGGCTCTCCCCGTCTTCTTTATGAAATTGGCGAATACCAAGTGTCCATCGAGAGGGCCTAGGCCTGCCTTGGCGATATAGCTCCTCAGTTCCTCCATTACCTCCGGTATCTCAAACTCTCTTGGACAAACTTCCCAACACTTCTTACAAGTGGTACACGCATATGCGTCTATGTCTTCTTTCAGCTGTAAGGCCCTCGACAGCTTGTCTTCTTCTCTTGGGTCGAGGAATCTAGTGGCCAGGTCCCTGACGTAGAACTTGGCTCCGGGGTATTTCGTTAGTTCCGGCTTTCTAAAACCCACCTCGGCGGCTGGGCATGCCGCCCTGCATAAGTAGCATTCCCTGCACGATGCCAATAGGTAGAACTTCTCCCTCTCTTCCAAAGGCCACTCTAGCTTCTCAAAACCACTTGCTTTCTGGCTTCTAATCAACCACGGCCTTAACCTGATGGTCTGTTCAAGCATCGGCCTCCTATCGATGACTAGATCCTTTATTACTTTGAAGTTCTTTAATGGCTCTATTACGAGCTCCCCAGGTGCTTCTACGTAAGTTCTACAGGCTAAGACGGGCCTTCCGTTGACCATAACGCCACAAGCGCCACAGACGCCAGACCTGCAGTGGTAGCGAAAAGCTATTGGTTCATAGTTTTCATAAATGAATCTAAGCACCTCCAGTACGGTCATCCCCTCGCGCCATGGCACTTCATAGGTGGTGTAGTACGGCACCTCTTTGACCGTGGGGTCATACCTGAATACCCTTACTACTAATCTCTGTCTCTCCTCCATTTACGTTTGGAACCCCCTCTTAGGTCGGCGTCATGATACCTGGTATCCTGAACATAGCTGCCTTCCTAGCTGCCTTCTTCTTGGCCATCTCTGACAGCTGTTCTAGTGTACCAAACTTAAGCGCCTTTACATGACATCCTTGTACGCAAGCAGGTTCAAGCCCCTTCTCCACTCTCTGGACGCATAGACGACACTTCTGCATTCTGCCGAGTTGAGCGTTAAATTGAGGCGCACCGAATGGACACACCCACATGCAGTACTTACAGCCTATGCACTTTGTCTCGTCTAGTATCACTATTCCGTCAGGCCTCTTCTTAATAGCCCTTGCTGGACAAACCTCAGCACAAGGTGCCCGACCGCAGTGCATACATGGCAGTGACACAAAGTACATGACTATCTTCCCATCCATGACTTCCGGGCCTATTCTAACGTTCCTTATGAAGCTCATGGTCTCAGGGAGTTGGTTCTCGTTTCTACATGCAAGTTCACAGGCTCTACAACCGACGCATCTCTCGAGGTCCGCCATGATGGCATATTCCGGCATGGCCTTTCATCCCACACCAGCTCTTTGATACGGGAAGATAAGCCTTTCTATTAAAGGTAAGGCGCCTGAAAGAGAGTAGAGCCTTCGGCCATCTCAAACCCTTCAACCCCCAAGAGCCAGAATGGAAGTTCGCCTGATTTCGTCGTTCTTTGCTTTGGCTAAATCGTCAGCTTTCCATGATCTTGAGCACCAAGCCTCAGTCCGAGAAAACATCCTAGCAAACATCTCGCTTAGACGCATGGTTACGTCGACTTTTCCCGATTGCTGGCTCAACTTTCACGCGCCTAAGCGACTTCCGGACGCTCTCTAAAGCGAATCAAGCTTTTAAACCCCCTTTTCGGTTCTTAACACCACTAAAGGGCAACTTTTTAAGCGCGTTAAAGACGAAACTTCCAAGGCTCTGAGGTGATTCGCTTTTGGCCGGAGGCCAGTGCACCTGTGAAGTGCAGGAGCAATCCATAGATTGCATCATCAAAAAAATGGTTGCCACGTTCTATGAGAATGCCCTCTTTAGCTCGACGATTCAGCAGGCCATGAGACCTGGAGGGCTAGAGCTGACCAAAGAGGTTTTGAAAATCATTGACCCAAAGCCTAGCTGGAGCGTACTTGACGTGGCCTGCGGGCTCGGAGCGACCTTGTATCTCCTCGCAGAGCAGTTTAAATGCCAGACTTACGGGCTGGACCTTTCAGCAAAGATGCTCAAGAGGGCAAAAGTCGATTTTCTTAGAGGCGAAGGTGCACGCTTCACTGAGTTTATATGCGCTGACTCTGAGTCCCTCCCTCTAAGGGGAGAACTCTTCGATGCCGTGATATGCGAGTGCTCGCTCTCGCTCTTCCCAAACAAGCAGAGGGCCTTGAGCGAGATTGTTAGAACGCTTAAAGCTGGTGGCAAATTGATGTTAACGGACGTAACCCTAAAGGACCAAGCAGTTAAAGACGTCATCGGGGCTGTTGGCTGGTGCATGTGCGTGGCTGGTGCGGAGACGTTAGAAGGTTACGTCTCTTTATTAGAGAATGCAGGCTTGGAAGTATCGTACTATAGAGATGCATCAGAAATATATGAATGGGAGACGGCCGACCCAGAACAAAGGAAGCTTTTACAAGGGAAAATAGGGTACGCCGTCATTATCGGAGTTAAAGCGTAAAGGCATGTGCAAAGGAGTCATAAACCTCCCAATAAAATCAAGTAAAGCGAACTACGTCAATACCTTCGAGCCTCTTACCCTCCCATCATTAAGACTTTATGTACGGATGCGTACTCCTGCTTTCCTAGCATGGAAGATTGAGTACGAGAAACCCTTTATTAGATCAACTCGTTGAAGAAATGATTGCGCGGTTTAAAAAAGTGATCGAATCGGTTCACGCTAATGAGCAAGTTGATGGCGAATATCGACCTCGTGCACGCTTGAAGCTTACTTAGATATTTGTGTGCTAGGTATAACGCACTGATGTGCTACTCCTTAAAATTAAATTAAGTTGATCAGCGCGACGTTGCCTACGTGGCCTATTATTTTTTGGCATATCACTGAAAACTCATATTCATTTTAGTAGTCTGTAATCACTAAGTCCAGCATAGCGCGAGCAACGAATGACCAGAAAAATTTAAACTCCAACTACGAAGTAACAGCTATACGTTCGGAGGAGCCAACCATGGCCCTTCATGGCCTAAAGAAGCTTTTTGAACCGGGAAGAATAGGGCCGCTAGAGATTCGGAACAGAATAGTGATGCCAGCGGTGTGTGAGAACTTCGCTACCGATGACGGTTTCATAACCGAAAGGGCCATTGAATACTACAGAGTGCGTTCTCAAGGCGTTGGTATGTTGATCTACGGAGCGTCGGTCATCTACCACCCTCAGGCTAGGGCAGTTATAAATTCCGCCATAAGTGATGACAGGTACATACCCGGCTTGGCCAAGCTTGCGGAGGCGATAAAATCGGGTGGTGCAAAGGCTTGCATTCAGATAATGCATGCGGGCAGACAAACGAAATCGTCGATAGCTAAGGCCCACCCGGTCTGCCCATCGCCGGTCCCCTTCATAAGGGGCTCGTTGCTTTACCCTGAAGTTCCGAGGGAGCTTACAAAAGACGAGATCCGTGACATCATAAAGGCTTTTGGGACTGCAGCTAGGAGAGCGAAAGAAGCTGGTTGGGACGCCGTCGAGTTGCACGCTGCTCATGGCTATTTAATCCACTCATTCCTAAACCCGTACGTAAACATTAGGAAAGACGAGTATGGAGGTCTCGAAGGCGGCCTGCGGTTTGTAGAGGAGTTGATAGGAGAAGTAAGGGATAACATAGGCAAGGACATGGCGCTACTCGTCAGAATCAACGGTGAGGACTACGTAGCTGAAGGCGGCATAACACTCGTGGAAACACACATAATCGCTAAGGCCCTTGAGAAGTTTGGTGTCGACGCAATTAACATATCGGGCAGGACGAGAGATACAAATCATCCCTTAGGAGATGCATCGATGGCATCGCCTCCGGGGACTTGGGTCTATGTTGCCGAAGCGATAAAGAAAGCGGTCAACATCCCAGTTATAATAGTCCACAGAATCTATGACCCGTTCTATGCAGAGCAAATTCTCGTCGAGGGCAAGGCAGACTTTGTCGCTTTAGCAAGACAATTGCTAGCAGACCCGGAATGGCCAATCAAAGTTAAAGAAGGGAGGATTGAAGACATCAGGCCTTGCATATACTGTAATGAGGGCTGCTACGACACCCTCTGGACCTTGATACCAATAACATGCACGGTCAACCCCATGCTTGGTAGAGAGTATGAAATCAAAATAGCTCCGGCTCATAAACCCAAGAACGTGGTAGTCGTAGGTGGAGGGCCAGCTGGCCTAAGCGCGGCTGAGACTCTTGCCAGGAGGGGGCACAAAGTAACGTTGTTCGAGAAGTCCTATAGACTTGGAGGAATGTTCATATATTCTACAGGCTCCCCCTTTAGACAAGAAATAGCAAGGCTCATAAAATACTACGAAATCCAGCTTTGCAAGCTAGGAGTTGACGTAAAGCTTGGAAAAGAGTTCACACCCGAGATGGTCGACGAATACAGGCCAGATGCCGTGGTTATCGCAACGGGTGCTGAGCCTATAGTACCCAAGCTTGAAGGCCTAGATGCTGGTTACGTCGTCCCCAAAGTGGTCAGCGCCGTAGACGTCCTGGCTGGTCGAGCTAGGGTTGGAGATAAAGTGCTGATATGGACCTGCAGTTACTACTGTCCGTACATTTGCGGTACCCTAAGGAGAGCACGAGCGGCCTGCGGCGCGGGATACGCTGCCGTTTACGTCGCAGAGAAGCTGGTGTCCGAAGGTAAGCTCGTTTACTTAGTATCGGAAAGGGACGAGATAGCTCCTGGCATAGGCTTCACAACCAGAGTGCCACTCTTCAACAGGCTTTTCTTCATGGGGGTCAAAATGGCCAAAAAAATAAAGGTCAAGGCGATAACCGACGGCGGCGTGATAGTCAGTAGAGCTGGAGTAGACACGAAGATAGCGGTAGACACTTTCGTGCACAGTGTGGGCTTCAGATCCAATAGGAAGCTCGCAGACGCCTTGAAGAACAAGGTTCCGGAGCTTTACGTCGTGGGCGACGCTGCTTTACCATCCAACGCGCTCAACGCGATTCATGATGGCTTCGAAGTTGCACTAAAAATTTAGCGCACTTTTCTCCTTAAGACGAAGGAAGCTTATGTAAGGATCATCGTTGCACGACATCGACTAAGTACTTAAAGACTCATGACCTCAAAGAGTTTTTCGATGTTGTCAACTTTCTCTAGGTTCATGACTGTTTCGACTAATCTCTTGCATACATCTACTTTAACCTTTAAGGTTGCTAATTCCATGAATTTGCCAATAATTTCATGCTTGCTAAGAGGGTTTTCAGGGTTTCCCTTCGCCACTTCTACAAGCTTTTCATACGTCCCGCCGTCTCTAGTCCTGACCCTTACCTTCGCTCCCAACTTGCGCGGGTAAAGGGCATCAACCTCTTCATCTACATAGACTTTGACCTTCTTGGAAAGCCTCTTAACATCAGGGTCTCTAATCCTCTCATCCTTAAATTGTCTTAAGCTAACTGAGCCATCTATTAATGCCACTGCTATGCAGTACGGCAGACTGAACTTAGCCTCAGCCGGGCTTCTGGGCTCGTAGTTTTTGCCCACTATCTCAAGAGCATCCCTATACGTTCCTACTTCAACCTCTACGACATCCTCCGCAGAAAGCCCGAGCTCGTCTTTTAGCGCTAAAATCGCGTCGATGGCTGCATGTGTATGTCCACAAGAGGAGTGCCTCTTAAACCCGTTCCTAGTTAATTCATAAGTTAAACCGAGTTCTCTGAATCCTTTCTCATAGTCCTTCTCCGTGGACGTAGCCTTGAAGAACCCCTTTTCGCCCTCAAATATAGTTCTAGGCCCTGTGAACCCCTTTCCTGCTAGTAGAGCGGCCAGAACACCATCTCGAGCAGCCCTACCTGGATTTAAAGCTTTGCTTGGAGTGCCGAAAACTTCTATTAGTCCAGCCGCATGAGTCCCGGCGATGCCAAAAGCGTTTACTATTTTACTGCCATCCAAGCCTAACACTTTACATGCAGCTGCTGTTGCACCAAAGGTGCCGCATGTTCCTGTTGTATGCCAAAACTTATAATGCGAGGGGTTAACGGCCTTGCCAACGGCTATCTCAACTTCGTAGCCAGCTATTACTGACTCTAAGAGGGTCTTGCCTGGTGCTCCAAGTTTTTCAGACAAAGCCAGCCCGGCCGGAATAACTGGAGCACCTGGATGTATTATTGCCTCTCTGTGTATGTCATCGAGCTCAACGAGATGACTTATAGCGCCGTTGACATAGGCTGCCTCGTGGGAGGGTATTTTAATACCAAAGCCCACTATGGTGGATTCTCCAGGTTTTAAACCACCGAAAACCTCCACCAACGATGAGGCCTCTCTTTCAACTGCCCCGGCCATCGTTGCACCAAGCCAATCCAAGAGACATAATTTAGCGTGCTCGACGACATTAGCTGGCACCTTTTTCAAATCTAGGTTTTCAACAAACTCAGCCAAGATCTCCGCATAAGTTTTCGTGGGCATTTAAAGTCGCCGAGAGCCTCTTAGCTAGTATGTCTCACTTAAACATTTTCACTTCTCGCTTTTTAGCAACCTCCTAACAGAACCATGTAGCAATGGAGTCCGCTTACTTCATATTTTATACTCTCCATTGGGAAGACCTTAAGGGCTCGGTTTACGAAAGCAAAAGAGAGGGTAAGAGCTCTATAGATGCTGCTTCTATGATATAAGAGAACATAGAGCCTTTTAAGCCCTTAATATCGAATCCGTAGCCTTGATGTGGCAGATTTTAGAGGGAAGGTAATTCCTGATAGCCCCGTCACCAGCTTCCTCGAAAACGACCATAGACATCTACCTCTTTACAAGCTCACGGTCTATACCCCAACAATTATTGCTTAGACAGATCGTTGACGATAGCCCCTCGGCCTCAGCATTTTCTATGTGCAAAGAGGAAGCTTCGTAGTTAAGTCCGGTGGTTTTAGAAGGCTGAGCTTTCCTTTATAGTCCCCACTTCATCTAAGAGCACTTCTTGGTAACGCTTAAGTACTCACATCATCCACTCTTAAGATGCGCTCAGCTCGAATTGTTGGGGTAGATAAACTATGCCTATGACGTTGGCCGAGAAAATCTTGGCTAGGGCATCGGGGAACAAAGAAGTAGCCGCTGGCGATTACGTCACCGCCAAGATAGACGTGGCAATGGCTCACGAAGGAGCAGCATGGGTCATCGACGAATTGATGAAAGCTGGCATTGACAGAGTCTGGGACCCGGAGAGAATAGTCATACTCTTTGATCACTGGGCTCCTGCCCCGACGGAGCTAACAGCCGAAATGCACAAAAAGATCAGGGAATTCGTCAAGAGACATAAGATAAAGCACTTCTACGATATAAAGGCTGGCATATGTCACCAAGTAATGCCTGAAATGGGTCATGTAAGGCCTGGAGAGCTAATAGTAGGCACGGACTCACACACCACGACCTACGGAGCTTTTGGAGCTGGAGGTACCGGCATAGGCACAACCGATATGGCCGTTGTCTTCGCGACTGGTGAGCTATGGTTTAGGGTCCCTGAAAGCATAAAGTTCCGAATCAAAGGCACGTTACCAAAATACGTCACGTCGAAGGACGTAATACTCAAAATAGCTGGTGACTACGGAACCGAGGTTGCTCAATACAAGTCAGTAGAATTCGAAGGCCCGACTATAAGTAATATGAGCATTGCGTCGAGAATGACCTTATCAAACATGGCCATGGAGATAGGGGCCAAGTTTGCCTTAATAGCACCTGACGACAAAACGATAAGCTATGTGAAGTCTAGGACCACAAAACCGTTCACACCCCTATACCCGGACCCGGATGCCATCTACGAAAAGATGTACGAACTCGACGTAAGCGACTTAGAACCACAAGTAGCATTCCCTCACAGCGTCGGCAACGTCAAGCCGATAAGCAAGGCAGAGGGAATAAAGATAGATCAAGCCTTCTTAGGCTCCTGTACAAATGGCAGGCTCGAAGATCTAGTTGCTGCTGCTGAAGTCTTAAAGGACAGAAGAGTTCACCCTGACGTCAGGATGATAGTGATACCAGCTTCGAGGGAGGTTTATCTAGAAGCACTAAGGGCGGGCATAATAGAGACACTATTGAAGGCGGGGGCTGTCGTGTGTAACCCGACGTGCGGACCGTGTATGGGAACGCACTTAGGGTTGCTAGCTGAGGGAGAAAGATGCATAAGCTCTTCAAACAGGAACTTCAAGGGTAGGATGGGTAGCTCCAAAGCAGAGATATATCTAGCCTCGCCATATGTAGTGGCCGCATCGGCTGTGAAGGGCGAAATAACCGATCCAAGAAAGCTTATGGAGGGTAAAGCATGACGATCGTAAAGGTTAGGGGCAGGGTCTGGAAGCTAGGAGACAACATAGACACGGACGTCATAACGCCGGGCAAGTACTTGAGCCTGCCCATGGATCAGCTCAAACTCCACGTTCTAGAACCCATAAACCCCGATTTTGCTAAGATGGTAAAGCCGGGCGACGTAATAGTCGCTGGAAGAAACTTTGGCTGTGGCTCGAGTAGAGAACAAGCTCCACGGGCACTCAAAGAAGTTGGCATAGCAGCCGTAGTAGCTGAGAGTTTTGCTAGGATATTCTTTAGGAATGCTATAAGCATAGGACTACCCGTTCTGATATGTGAAGGTGTGTCAAAAGCCTTTGACGAAGGCGACATACTAGAAGCCGACTTCTCTACCGGAGAGGTGAAGAATGTCACCAAGGGGATAACGCTCAGAGCCAAGCCCCTACCCCCCCTCATGCTCGAAATATTATCTGCCGGAGGAGCGTTGGAGCTACTTAAGAAGAAGTTCGGGAAATAACTTTACTTTTTCCAACTCCACGGCTTTCAAGACCACTACATATTGGTACATCGACCATTTTCCCCTTTTCTTTGTTTTTTCAATGACGAACACGACTTTAAACCATCTGAGTAACATGGCCGAGACTCCTATGTAGAACACATGGGGAACACGTAAGCTTAAAGCGGGTCACATCACCTTATCCCGCATGCCCTCTCGTTCTATCACATCTTTTTGAGCTACCCCTCGACGACCTTTTATAAGGAGCTAGTCTCATGATTTTGCCCCTCAAACCGTGAGAGGACATCACAAACTTGTTGGCTGCGATGCCCGCTAAGTGGAAGAATAAAAGCTTATATTGGCTTGCGCCCCACGTCTTTGGGTGGCACGATAGATGTCAATTGAGGAGTTTCCTCGTCTTTTTCAACTAAGCATGGATAAACGCTTCCTAATAGGCAATTTAGGGCCCAAATACGAGAAGGAGATAGAGGAAAAGGGCATTCGAGATTACGACAAAGTACTCGTGAGGATAGAGAAGCTAGACTCTTCAAAGGCCCTCGAGATACCAGTGTACTTCCACTGGATCTACCCGATAACTGGTAAGAAGCCTCAGTTCATAGTAATGTCCGAGGAGTACTCCTTGCTATTGAAGGAAGGATTTAAGGATATGGAACCCATAAAGCTGACAATTCTCAAGGTTTTGAAGTGAGGTACAGCATCATTCAATTACGTACAAGTATAGACGATGAACTTGACCGAAGGAGTCCGCAACGCCCTCGACCTTAGTGGGCACCCATCCTGGGACCTCGAATTGATGTGATATCACCCTCGTTCCTTTTCTGAGCTCTCTTTCTAACTTGGGCCTGAGCTGAGCGTTAAGCTCTGTGGTCAGATAAAGGTAGACTATCGTAGCATCGCTGAAGCTCTCTTGAAAGATATCGCCATGAATTATCTTTATCAAGTTCTCTAGCCCCTCTCTGGCCACTTTCTTCCTGGCCTCCTCCACAAGCTCTCTTTTTATTTCGATGCCCACACACCTTATCTTCTTCTCCTTTGCCACCTTTATCAAAACTCTGCCATCACCGCAACCCAAGTCATAAAACACGTCATCATTTTTGACGTTGGCTAACTCCATCATCTTTTCGATGACTTCTTCAGGCGTCGGGAAGAAGAGCGTGGACCTCGGGACCATGAGCTACCACCTCTTAGACCAGATAAACGCAGGCTTGATACGCGACTTTAAAGCTTATGCTCATGCTGTTGAATACTGGTAACTACTCTAGAGCCGTGCAATTGCAAGGTACGAGGGGCCTTGATGGAAGCTTCTTGAGGATCGCTAAAATGGGGAAATGCGTTGATTGAATGAATGCCACGCGCCTGACATCTATCTTAAACCTAAGGTCTGAGACGTCCTCTTGGACGTCTTAGCATACAAAACCTTGAAAAGTCTGAAAGGATGAAAGTGTATAATGCTTTTGAGCCATTTTAAGCAATGATATAAAGATCAAATCATTAAAGGATCTCTTCGCTGTTTAACCTTTTTGCACAAACAAAACTTCATCAATCGGTAAAGTCTTACGACCATAAGCGAGTTTACACCGAGTCTCATAAAGGTCTCTCCACAAATCTTCTACTATTTCCTCGGGTCTGATTTCCTCTTTAGGAGCCTCTTTCGCCTTTTCGTGCGAAGTCAAGTCACTTCACCCATCCCAAGCTAGAGGGAAACGGCGTCTAAAACTTTATCGAGCCAGTCAGCATTACTATGAAGAAGGCGATTGACGAACCCCGGTTCGTCTCTAAGAATTATAATCCCACATACGCATCAAAACTACGTGAAAGAGCTTAGAGCTTGATAATGTTGAGAGATGTTGGCGCATCTGGAGAGCACCAGACAGGACTTTTTGCTAGGTCAAGCCCACAAAACGACCTTCCCGTAGGGACACCTGCCACTGCATGCGTGATCGCCCATGAATCTTAACTCTGGGCAGTACACGTATTTCTCGTCTCCCTCTTCGATCACGAGAGCTGTCACGTATCCCCTCACGTGCTTGCACTCGACGATCTTCGTCTTTCGTCTTCTTATAGCAATGCCTGCAGATTCAACAAGATTCTCGGCCAGCTCTAATTCGAAGTCCAGCTGTAGCAAGCCCTTTCGCCTCATGGTGCCCCAACCGCGATACATGGGGTCCATAAACCTCTCGTCGACGACGGGGAAACCTCTTGGCTTGACGAGCACATGTTCGCCGTCTAAGCACCAGCTCAGTTCTACGGCCTTCTTAACGTCCTCTTCAGAGCCTTCAACCGCGAGGCCAAACCCAAAGAGCTTTATCTTGAGGGGTAGCCCAAGCCATGATATGGCCGAAGCTAATGCCGATGGAGTTAGCCTAGAGCTCGGTAAGAGAGCTATCAAGACACACGCCAAGGCTAGCACCTCGTGTTCAAAGCCATGGCCGCGGCCCCTACGGCTCCAGCAAATTGAGAGTACTTGGGCACGAGGACCTCGAGCCCCGTCACGCCCCTGAGAGCCTCCGTGAGCCCTTTAACCAACGACGTGCCCCCGACGTGGATCAACGGGTTGACAACGTCCACATCGCCCATGAACTGCTCGTAGAACTGCTCTGCGACGCTCCTACATACAGCGGCGGCCACATCATTATTGCTAGCGCCCCTAGCAAGCAAGGCCACAACGTCTTGGAGGCCGAATATGGCGCAGTAGGCGTTCAGCTTGACCTTAGAAGTGTCGCCTTCAAGGGCCATCTCACCAAGCTTTCCAACGTCTACTCCAAGCCTAGAAGCAACGACTTCTAGGAACCTCCCCGAGGCGCCCGCGCACGTACCCCCTATGGTAAAGCCCGTGGGGACCATGTCTCTAATCGAGATCGCCTTGCTGTCGATTCCGCCTATGTCCAATATTAAGCAGGTCTTGGCCTCTGTCAGTAGAAGCGCTCCTAGAGCGCTTGAATTTACATCGTCGACCTCAAAGGCTCTCTTCAGTAATCCCTTCGCCTTAAACCTTCCATACCCCGTGACGCCAATGGCATCTATCTGGCTCAACGATAATCCTGCCCTTTCCAAAGCTTCGCTCACGACCTTCTCTACGTCTCTCTCAATGTCGATAGTTGGCCTCCACGAGTATCCCAAGACCTCCCTACCATCGTATACGGCCGCTTTGGTTGTTGTTGAGCCGGAATCCACTCCAAGTGCAAGTCCCTTCGATGGAGGCCTGTAGAGCTTCCTCTTAGAAGCTAAGTTGTAAAGGGCCTCGACCCTCAAGTATAGGTTGTGCGCCTTAGTTCTCTCAGTGAATGAATACGCTATCACTGGGATCCTGAGCTTCTCGACGATAAACGACCTGACGATATGTCTTACGAGGCTTCCTTCGCCACACCTGAAGCATGTCATGACAATAGCTCCTTTGACCCCCATGTTATATTCCGCTAACGATAACGCCTGTGCCAGCAAGGCCCTTAGGTCTCCGCTTGCGGGCTTAAAGCCGAAGACGTCCTCAACCATCCTGACCTTTTCCTTGGAGTACTCTGGTATGTAGACCTCAGCTCCTACGCTTCTCACAGCTTCAACGACTTCACTGAAAACTCCTGAGTACTCAAGCCCGCAACCTAAAACCGCTATCCTGAACGGAGCCGAGGGATTCGAAGGCGCTTTTACTGCGGGATAGGCTCTCACGATTTCTGTGAGGTGAGCTGGGGTTGATGGTTTTGGAAGGTCAAGAGGCCGGGGCTTTCCAAGGAACGCGTCCATCTTCTTTAGAAGCTCCGCGGCCTTAGCACCATCCTTGGGTTCCTCCACCTCAAGAACTGGTATACCTCTCCTCTTCAACTCATGCAGCAACGCCATGTTCGCCCTTAGGCAACCAGAGGGTCCGAAGGAGGCCTCGGCATCCTTCATTACCACTGCGGCCTCGGCCTCGCGGACGAGAGGCATCAATAGAGCTATCCTGCCCTTGGCCCCGGCAGGCATGTCTGCTGGAGCGACGGTTAGCGACGTGGCTAGATCTTCATCACGTATGTTAAAGGGGGGCCTATCAATACCCTTTCCTTGAACCCTCTTAGCAATGCCATCCATCGATGTGAGGGGTTTGTGCCCCCTCCTGAGGACCATGTCGCTCAGTATCAGGCTGTTAAACGGGAACACCAGCACTTTTAAGGACAAGGCTTCACCACCCTCTTGGACCAAGGCTTAGAACCGCCAGAGCGACCACTTCAGCACAGCCACTCTTATCCTTACTCTACATCAGCGTTTTCGCGCGTCTCATAACTTTCAAATGCAATGACCTTGCTTCTTCTTAGTCATAAGGCGCTCGTGATCTCGCAATCGATGCTCATGCTTACGACCTCCGACGCAACAAGTCTCAACCATTTTTCAGCATAAAATAGATTAAAATTAAAAATTAAGATCATAGTCTAAGGTTATCCTGTCTTTGAGAGTAAAAAAGTATTGGTCGTGAAGACTGGTTTTCTAGCGTGGCGGCAATACCGGGTCGGCCGACCTGTACACAGGCGACCACACAGTGTGGAACGTCAATCCGCTCTTGGGGTCGTACCACAGGTCGCCGGGCGATGCGGGCTGGACCTGCAGAATAGTGCATCCCACCGTTGGTCCGCTGATCGAGTACGCCAACTGCCCGTTGGGCTCGAAGTATATCTCCCCCACCCAATCTATGTAGAGCCTGAACTTCCTGAGACCCTCTGCTATCATCTCCCGTATCGTGGCTACGTCGTCCTTCTCAAAGGCCGCTTTCAACGCGTCCGGGTTCTGCTTCGCGAGGTCCTCTATCACCTGCTTGAGCATGTACATGCCGGCGTAGCCCACCCACGACTGGAAGTCGTGCGGATAGCCGTACCTAGCCATGAACCTCTTGGAGACCTCGTAGCCAGCTTGCTTGTTGGGGTAGGCCCTGTCGTACCAGTACTCGTTGCCCATGAACCACCACTTCACGGCCTCGCCAGCGAGCTCGATGAACTTAGGCGTCTGTATCCCTGCGCCTCCGATGCCTATCCATATCGCCTTGAGCCCTATCTCGTTGGCCTGCTTGGCTATGAGCACGGCGTCCGTCAAGTACGCGGATATGGCTATGACGTCGGGCGCGGCCGCCTTCACCTTCTCTAGGAGGGGCTTGAAGTCGAGAGTGCCGGACGGATAGGCCTCCACAGCCACGATATCCCACTCGAGCCCCTTTCTCTTGATCTCGTCTAAGAACTCGTTCTTGTCAGATACCCCCATGAGCGTGTTCTCGTGTATGACGGCGATCCTCAACGGCCTCCCCAGCTTCAGCTGGGGCTCCACCCACTTCGTGAGGAAGTCCACGGCAACTTGGGCGTAAATCGTGCTGTTAGGCGCCGTCTTGAACCAGTACTTCCACCCCTGCATGCAGAGCTCCTTAGCACTGCTCCCGATCGAGAGGACTGGCGTCTTGTACTTCTCGGCCACCGGCATCGCGGCCATGGCGCCGCTGCTGGTGAAGTAGCCTCTCAGGACGTGCACCTTGTTGACCGTTATGAGCTTCTCGGTGGCGGTCACGGCGACCTTCGGGTCGCCCGCGAAGTCCTCGACTATCAGCTCGATCCTGGCTCCGAGTATTCCGCCAGCGTTGTTTATCTCTTCAGTCGCTAGTTGAGCGCCTCGCAGCCCGGACTCCCCGAAGGCCGCCAGAGCCCCTGACAGTGGTAAGCACACTCCAACCCTAAGTGTGCAACCTTTGAGCAACTCCTGGAGGGGTGGCTTTGGAGGAGCCATGGCGCCCAAGGCTTTCTCGAGCTCGGAGACCTTGCTGCTCAACGTCGATACTTGGCCGCTTAGGCTATCCACCTTGCGGCTGAGGTCTGTTACCAAACCCCTTAGGCCTGAGGCCTCGCTCGTCACTGACGAGGCGTAGTATATGGCTATGGCGGCGATTACTATCGCTATCACGGCCACGGCAATGGAGGCCTTCTCCACCTTTCCCATTCCAGCACCTCCAAACTAACCGTGTATTTTTTTTCTTCCTTTGGGACTTATAAGGCTTTTTGAACAAAAGACGTGTTCGCAAGAGATATCCGAGCGCCTCTTCTGGAGCCGGGAGTAAGGCTTATTAATCAAGCTCCGTTGTACTCACCTAGCGCGTCGCGTCCTCTGAAGCTCATTGCAGCTGGTAACGGTGGGAGTGTGCCCTTCGAGCTCGCGCTGGTTAACGCCGTCAACGGCGTGATATTGGGCAGCATATACGCTACCATAGCAATGGGCATGAGCCTGATATTCGGGGTCATGGGCATCAAGAACTTAGCCCACGGCGATTTCGCAATGCTCGGGATGTTTACGTCCTTCTGGTTGTGGAGCCTGTTCAACGTGGATCCGCTGATCTCCATCCCCGTGACATTCGCGCTCTTCTTTATCCTGGGCATGGCGATCACGAAGCTCATATTCAAGCACATCGTCGGGGAGATGATGGGGTCGATAATCCTCACATTCGGTCTATCAATATTCATAGAGAACGTCGCTCAGGCCTTGTGGGGCGGCGATTACAGGTGGATACCCGTTTCCTACGGGGTCTACAAGCTAGGCCCCTTATCGATGGACGGGAAGTACCTCGTCGCCTTTTCCCTCACCATAGCGCTCATAGTTCTGACGCAACTCTTCTTGGCCAAAACTAAAGTGGGCATAGCGATCAGAGCCGTCACACAAGATCCCGAGGCCGCGGAGTCCCTCGGGATAAACGTCGACAGGATAAGGCTCGTCGGAGGAGGCCTTGGGATAGCATTGGCTGGCTGCGGAGGGGCTATATTAGCGCTCATATTCTACATATACCCCTACGTTGGGATACTCCTGACGCTCTACGCTCTAATAATAACCGTGCTAGGCGGGCTTGGCAACGTGCTGGGGGCCTTCTTTGGTGGCTTGATAATCGGCATAGCCCAGTCGGTCGCAACAATACAGGTACCGTCAGCGCTCGCGCCCGCTGTGGGCTTCGCCATATTCGTGTTGGCACTCCTCTTCAGGCCGCAGGGGCTTTTTGGCAAGAGGTGATCGCATGAACAAGCCTAGAGGCAAGAAAATCGACGTGGTGTCCGCGGTAACCGTAGCCCTGATAATAGCTGCCGTCCTAGCCCCGATGCCCATAGCTGGCCAGACCTATTTGATACAGGTGCTAGTGCTCATACTCATATTTGCGACGTTGGCTCAGGCGTGGAATCTACTCGCGGGATACGCTGGTCAGCCGTCTCTGGGACACGCCGCCCTCTTCGGCTCGGGAGCCTATACACTAGCGTTGCTAACCTTTTACGTCGACTTCTTCAGGTACAATCCTTGGCCAGCCATATTTATAGGTGGCTTCATAGCATCTATGGTTGGATTAGCTGTGGGAGCCCTCTGCTTCAGGCTAAGAGGACCTTACTTCGCCTTAGCTACGTTGGCGATAACAGAGGTGATAAGGCTCATCGTAGCCAACACGGACTTCACCCAAGGGGCCCTGGGGGTCACGGTGCCAACCCCTCCCAAGGTCGAAACACCCCTCTTCACCATAGACTTCGCAGAAAAGCTCCCGTACTACTACATCGCCCTAGCAATCATGCTCGTCTCCGCCTACGTGGTCTATGCGGTATCCAAGTCGCGTTATGGACTAATGCTCCAGTCCATAAGGGACGACGAGGACGCAACGGCCTCCCTGGGCGTGAACACCTTTAGGTTAAAGATGATGGCGATGTTCATAAGTGCCTTCATGGCCGGAGCCGCCGGAGCGCTTTACGCAGTCTTTATCTCATATATAGACCCATCTCTGGACCCCGGAGGGGTGCTGACGCTGTTCACGTCGATAGATCCGATACTGATGACCATCATAGGAGGGGTGGGGACAATCATCGGTCCGATAATAGGTGCCGCGATAAAGGTCGGTCTTGGGGAGTACTTGAGGGTGACATTCGGGTGGAAGGCTGGCTTGGACTTAGTGGTTTTCGGGGCTATTTTCATGGTAATATTTTTCGTCGCTAGAAGGGGCATATGGGGGGTCGTGAAGACCGTGACCAGGGAGGGCTGGGGCCCTGTGAAAGCAGATCTATTGAAGTTGCTCGGGAGGTGACGTGAATGACCTTGCTCGAGGTTAAGGAGCTATCCAAGCACTTCGGCGGGGTCGTGGCGCTAGATGGTGTGAACATCAAAGTAGATAAGGGGGAGCTCGTTGGCATCATAGGTCCAAACGGCGCTGGAAAGACGACGCTCTACAACTGCGTCACGGGTTTCTACCCTCCAACATCTGGCAGGGTCTTCTTCGACGGCAAAGACGTGACGGGCCTGCCAAGCCACAGGTTGTGCAGAATGGGCATGGCTAGGACTTTCCAGATCCCCAGGCCATTCATGAGCATGACACTCCTCGAGAACGTGATGGTCGGGGCGCTCGGTGTAGGCATGTCACTCAGGGAGGCCAGGGAGAAGGCCAAGGAAATAGTGAGCTTCCTCAAGCTCGAGGAGCAGGCGAACAAGCCAATAAGCAAGCTCAACTTCAACTACCGGAGGCGATGTGAGCTGGCGAGGGCCTTGGCGACCAACCCCAAGCTCCTGATGCTCGACGAAACATTTGCAGGTCTGAACCCATCGGAGATCGACGAAATGGTAAAGCTCGTCAGGAAAATCCACGAGAGCGGGGTTACCATAATGCTGACCGAGCATGTGATGAAGGTGGTGATGTCATTGGCCGAAAGGATCGTGGTCCTTCATCAGGGAAGGGTTATAGTAGAGGGATCGCCCAAAGAGGTGGTCAACGATTCTAGAGTTGTGGAGGCCTACCTGGGCCAGAGGATCTTCGTGTAGGAGGCGATACCTATGCTCGAGGTAGAGAAGGTGAACGCTGGTTACGGGGACCTCCAAGTGCTCTGGGAGGTCACGATGAAGGTATCTAAGGGGGAGATAGTATCGGTCATCGGTAGCAACGGCGCTGGGAAGACCACGTTGCTTAGGACCATAAGTGGAATAATATATCCGAAAAGCGGCAGAATCATCTTCTGCGACAAGGACGTGACGAGGCTCAAGCCGCACAAGAGGGCGGCAATAGGCATAGGTCACGTCATGGAGGGGAAGAGGCTCTTCCCTCACTTGACTGTCGAGGAGAACCTGAAGATGGGTGCCTACCTACCTCACGCTTGGATCAAGAGGGAGGAGACGCTCCAAATAGTCTACGAACTCTTCCCCATACTCAAAGAAAGGAGGAAACAGATGGCTGGGACCTTGAGCGGAGGGGAACAGCAGATGCTCGCCATAGCGAGGACCCTGATGCTGAGGCCCAAGCTGCTCCTCCTCGACGAGCCGTCGATCGGAGTAGCCCCCAAGGTGACACTTCAGATATTCGACACTATAAAGAAGATCAACGAGCGTGAGGGGATCGCGATACTCCTCGTGGAGCAAAACACGTATCTCGCGCTGCAAATATCGACGAGGGCTTATGTGATCGAGAACGGCAGGCTGGTTCTGGAGGGGTCGTCGGAGGAGGTCATGAACAACGCCTATGTCAAGAAGGCGTACCTTGGGATGTAGCTTCCTCACGAGCAAACCCCTAATGTCGACTTGCCTCATTTTTATGGCCTAGCACGATGAACCTCCTTTGAGAGCTCTAAGATAGGGATCACTTACTCGGAGTGGTAGCTACTCGAACCCTTCGTAGCCCACGGCCTTTGGGAACCATGAAGTCACGCATGTCAGTAGATCTTAACTTGATCGTTCTTTACGATAAGCTTGTGCGCATTCACGTTGAGCATCCTTGACTTAGATCACCTTGTCCTACGCACTTCATCGAAGTAAAGCTTATATAGTGTAGAGGTCTTCAGCCCCTCCGTATGGAGGGCCTCGAGCGCACCGAGAGCCTCTGTCCAAAGTGCTTGACGCGCGTGCCAGCTGAGATAACGTCTGACGGCTCCAAGGTGTACATGGAGAAGACCTGTCCAGTGCATGGACCTTTCAAGGCTCTCCTTTGGAGCGACTTAACTCTTTATAGGAGGGCCCTCAGGTTCTCGACGAACGGGCGACCAGCCAAGCCCAGAATAAAAGAGACTATTAAGGGTTGCCCCTACGACTGCGGTCTGTGTCCAGAGCATCGACAACACACTTGCTTAGCCATAGTGGAGGTCACCGACTCCTGTAACTTGATGTGCCCCGTGTGCCTCGCGGACTCGCGGAGCGAGCTCACGTGGATGCCTTCGGCCGACGAGGTCGAGGATATGCTGAAGGAGCTGTTATGGTTCGAGGGAGGCCCCACGGCACTGCAGCTCTCCGGCGGAGAGCCCACCATCAGGAGGGACCTGCCCGAGATTGTGACCATCGCGAGGGACTTGGGCTTCAAGCTCATCGAAGTCGACACCAATGGCATCGAGCTGGCCAAAAGGCCCGAGCTGGCCAAGGAGCTTGTTGACGCTGGCCTCGAGGGCGTCTACCTGCAGTTCGACGGTTTTACGCCAGACGTATATCTTGCGCTTCGAGGAGTCGACCTGACAAAGATCAAGGAGAAGGCCCTCGAGAACTGCGCAAGGGTAGGACTAGGCGTCACATTGGCGGTGACGGTCGTCAAAGGGGTCAACGATGGCCAACTGTGGGACTTAGTGAAGTATGCCATTTCGAGAAGGGCTGTAGGAGTGAACTTCCAACCATTCGCGGCCTTGGGTAGATATCCTAGGTCCCTCTTCGACCCGCTAGACAGGACGACAATAAGCGACGTGCAGTTACAACTTCAGAGGCAGAGCGAGGGGGTCTTGAGGGCCTCGGACTTCATCCCCGTGCCATGCCCAGATCCGCGGTGCTCAGCGCTCATGTATGGATGTTATGGGGCTGGCGAACTCAAGGTCATCAATAGACTTGTGGAAGTAGAGTCCCTTGTCGACAAGTACGGGCTCAAGGACAACTTCGTAGACTTCGACGAGTTGCTAAAAGCTGTGGCCGACGAAGTGGGCGCGTCTAGAGAGTTTGCGAGGAACCTTAATTCTCGCCCGGATTGTTGTCCTGATGCATGTGTCACGGGGTCATCGCTCAGGCTACTACTCGAATATCTTAAGCCGGAGGGCTTCTTCTGCTTGGGTTGCCACTTCGCCCAAGACTCGTGGACCGTGGACCTTAAAAGGTTGAGGAAGTGCTGCGTTCACGAGGTTAGGAGTAAGGGCGTATTGATTCCCTTCTGCCTTTACAACATGACCTCCGAAGATGGAGGGAAGCTGTACAGAGGCAAGTTATGATCAGACAACAACATGCAATTACATCTTTAGTTCCACAGGTATAGGGGAGCCTTGGTTCAAGCACGTCACTACAGCATTGAAGTCCGGCTTCCCGCTCACGATTATTTTACCCCCCACGAGCTTGACGTTGACCCCCTTGGCGCACTGCTTGAACCTTATCAGGAAGGTCCCGAAGACTGTCGTGTCGAGCTTCGGCTCCGTGGTAACCTCGTACTCGTTGCCGTCGAGCTTCTTAACTATCACGGTCACTTTTGGCGGGAGCTGGGTTCTTGGGAGAAATATCACTTACGACAACCTCCATGAATCGCACATCTTCCGGAGGAAAGGGAAGGGAATGTATGGCTTTATAAACTTTATGCTATAACATCATGCTTTTGAGTATTTTTACACACTCAAGGCTAAGGCATCGCTAAATCGGGAGATCCTAAGAAGGCCATTCCCGGCCAAAGAAAACATAAGGTCAGGCCCGTAAGTTTTTTTTAGCTCACATCTAACAGAAGGTTGTGCGCAGAGAACGCAAAAGGGTGTGAAAGATGGTTGAAGAGGAGGTTATCATAAAGAAGGCTGGCTGTCATAGCGGCGAGCCAGGTTGTTGGATTCGATGCGGCCTTCTGGTGTACGTCGACAAGAAGAGTGGCAGGATCGTCAAGGTTGAGGGCAACCCAGAGCACCCGGTGAGCAGGGGCTACGTCTGCAAGGAAAGAATAAACCACATGATAGACTTCATCTATCACCCCGAGCAACTAATGTACCCGCTCAAGAGGGTCGGCGAGAGGGGCTCAGGCAAGTGGCAGCGGATATCCTGGGACCAAGCCCTAGACGAGATAGCCACCAAGCTTAGGGAGCTCATGGATAAGTACGGTCCAGAGTGCATAGCCTTTGTGGAGGGCACTTACAGGACGGACCTCTACTGGGCTAGATCCAGGTTCATGTTCGCCATAGGCAACCCAGGCAACGTGTCCTCTCCGGGCACCATATGCTCCACATGTGATGTGTCGATGCAGTACTGCATATTCGGAGCCAACACCCACACGCCAGACATATTGAATTCCAAGTGCATCGTCCTCGACAGCAGGCACCCATCCGAGTCCCTGCCGCTTCAATGGCATGCCTTGATGGAGAGGAGGAGAAGAGGAGAAGACTTCAAGCTCATAGTGTTGGATCCGAGGTTCACGGAGGAAGCTAGGAACGCCGACTGTTGGTTGCAGCTTAGGCCGGGGACCGATGCGGGCGTCTTCTTGGCTTGGATGTACATAATGTTGAGGGATAACATCTACGACAGGGAGTTCGTCGAGAAGTGGTCCAATGGACCTCTCCTCCTGAGGACCGACAAAGATTGGTGGCTAACCGAGAAGGACGTGGTGAAAGGTGGTAGGGAGGACAGGTTCATAGCCATGGACAAGAAGAGAGGTCCGGTGGTCTGGGACCCAGCGATGTGTCAGTTCTACACGTTGAGCGGTGAGCCCATACCAGATGAAGAGGTCAAGGTTGAGCTTGAAGGCTACTTCGACATCGAGACCGTCGACGGGCAGAAGGTGAGGTGCAAGACGGCCTTTACGGCCTTCAAGGAGAGGATAATGGAGTACCCGCCGGAGAAGATGGCCGACGTGACTTGGGTGCCGAAGAAGCTGCTGGAGGAGTCCTGCAAGATCTACGCGACGACGAAGCCTGCCTGCATGTACAGGGGCGTGGCTCCAGACCAGATCGGCAGGGCCTCCATGTCCGTTGAGATTGCCAGGTCCATGCTCAGGATCCTGACGGGTAACCTCGACGTCGTCGGCGGAGACATAATGACTCAGCCAGGCCCGGAGATAGGCGGGAGGATGTTCCTGAGGGAAGCTCTCTTGGACTATCAGGACCACTTGACCCCGGAGATGAAGAGTAGGCAGCTCGGAGCGGACAAGTTCCCGATAATGGCTTGGCCCATGTTCGACTTGGTCAAGCCGCACTACAGAAGGGTTTGGAGGATCAACCCCTGCGTGTCGGGCCACATGTTCGGCATAAACTGGCCAGTCTTAGCTAGGGCCATACTGACCGGAAAGCCGTACCCGATAAAGTGCCTGATCATCTGGGTGGGCAGCCCCGCAGTCTGGGCCCCCAATACCAAGCTCGTCTACGAGGCCCTGAAAAGCCCCAACCTCGAGCTAACAGTAGTCATAGACAGATGGCTGAACCCCTCGTGCACGTTTGCGGACTACGTCCTCCCGGCTTGCACGAAGTCGCTTGAGAGGCCCTATGTTGCAACCTTCGAGGACTTTCACCCGGGACTTACTGTGTGGGAAAGGGCCATCGAGCCCCTAGGCGAGAGAAAAGACGAGTATTGGATATTCAGGGAGCTTGCAAAGAGGTTGTTGCCCCCAGAGAAGTGGAAGGATGCATTTCCATGGGAAACCCTCGACGAGGCCGACAATTACAGGCTGGCCTCGATAGGCCTAACGCTAGAAGAAGCCAAAGACCTGTATGTAATATCGACATGGACCCCGAGAAGCTACGAACACATAAACCCCAGCACGGGCAGGCCAAGGGGCTTCGGAACGCTGACGGGCAGGGCAGAGCTCTGGGTCTCGGTATTCAAGAAGCTAGGCCTAAGCCCGTTGCCTTACTACATTGAGCCCTACGAAAGCCCGGTGACGCAACCCGACGTAGCCAAGGAGTACCCGTTGATACTTGGGACTGGCGGGAGGTTCAGGCCGCAGTTCCACTCGGAGCTGAGGCAGTGGGGTATGGGCTTAAGAGAGCAACACCCAGAGCCAACTGTAGAGATACACCCAGACACCGCAAGGGAGCTGGGAATAGCCGAGGGCGATTGGGTCTGGATCGAGACTAAGAGGGGCAAGATCTTGATGAAGGCGAGGATCTCAAGCGCCATCCACCCGAGGTGCGTTAACGCCGAAGCAAGCTGGTGGTACCCGGAGCTACCTGGAGATCAGTATTGGTGGTACGGCAACTGGATATCAAATGCCAACGTCCTAACGCTGGACGACTTGGAGACGTTGGACCCCTACACTGGTTCGTGGCAAAACAGGGCGTTGCTCTGCAAGGTCTACAGAGCTACGGGTCTAGTACCATTCATGCAATTCCCGAGGAACATAAGGCCCTCCTGAAACCCCCACTTCATCTTTTTAAAGAGCACCATGACAAGAGCTTTTTAGCTTCACCGCACGGCCTCAAAGGCTCATCAATTCACGTAGTTCCCTGGGATCATAGGTATGGCTTCACCTCCCGCCTACTATAATCTCCATCACCATTTTCCCGACTTCTCCTCGCTTTACTACTTCGGAGTTGTCTTCCACGTTTAGAAGCAGGTTCAAGAGGTGCTTGACCTCGACGCTTTGTTGAAGGCTCCAGAACGTACTGGCACAGGTGTAACAATAAACAACCATCAGTGAAGCTCCTGTACCTGCAAATTCGCTCAGCCTCCTCTCAACAAGGGTTAACGGAAGAGCCGTATCGCTACATGAAACTAAGCCGCCAGCGCCACAACATAGCGTTTTCCTCTTGGAGTGCGCCATCTCGATTATCCTGCACCCAGAAAGGGTCTTCCTCACTTGTTCAGCGAAGATCCCTTCAAAGCGATCTGGGCAACTATCATGGATCGTTAACGTCGTGCCTTCAGGCTTACGCTCAAAATAATCCTTTAAGACCTCGTATGGCGTTGTTACTTCGTAAAAACTCGGAAGCTTGGATTTAAGGTAATAGAAGCAATTGGGGCAGGCTGTGATTATTTTTTTGCAGCCGCGTTTCCTAAGCTCTACCACCAGCCTATTATCAAGCCACTTCCTCGCCCTCGACTCCAAGCCCGAATCGTAAAGGGGTTTGCCGCAGCATACGTCGAGAACCCCGACATCCCCCAGCTTCTCAGCTAAGAGCTCATATAACTTCGTGACTGCTTTGGGCGAGAAGCAGCTCATTGAGCAGCCTGGGAGAAAGGCGTACCTAAAAGTTCTCGGAACGTAACTACTGAAGTTTATGTTCATCCGCTTCTTGAGCGCATCGACCAAGAATACCGGTTCGTCAGGAAAGTAAATCCTATAGCACGTGTTTTGTTGCACGAGCGACTCAGCTAAGCTACGTCGACTGTCGAGCATCATTTCGACTACCTCGACTTGGTTTGGACACACAGCTCTGCATAGCCCGCACAGAAAACATAGAAATTGACATCCTCGAACCCTTTCATCCCCCTTCAAAAGGTCTTCCGCTATTTCTCGAGGACTCTTACCCAAGTTATAGAGGAAAACGCACTCTTCGACACAGATGTTGCATGAAACGCATTTGTCAAGAACCAAGGTTAAAGAAGACATGTAGAACCGAGTTATGCTACTATATCTGACATCTAATAAGGTTGCCGTTTGAAGATGTACTCTCTTACGTATCCGTTACTAAATACCAGATAATCTCAAGTCCTGCTCGTCATAAACGACGTTAACTTCGCCTGCCCCCTCATGCCTTCGCCTGCCCCTCCAACTCTCCGTAACTTAATGATCGTCAGTTTTCGAGTGGCGGGAAACGAAACATTGTACACCTGCGTCCTATTGATCGTGACTACGTGGATTTTGCTATTGTGAGCGTGCCCGTGAATGACTAAGTGCGGGCCACGTCTTCCCACTACTTCCTCAAGTCTGCTCGACCCCATCTCAGGCCAAGCCCATCGGGGCTCTCCAACAAGCGTCTTAAACGTGGTGGAGTAATGTGAGAGCAGGATTACGTAGTTTGCTCTCTTGAAATCCGAAGATGCGAGCGCTTCATCTATCTTCCTGAGCCTTTGTTCGTACACCTGATCTATGTTTGGTACGTTCTTCCTCTGCCACGCTGTTGGTCTGTCAAGGCAACCCTTTGTTCCGAAAATGCCTAGCTCAAGTCCCTTGACGTTTATCGTCGTGTGTTCATCGTTTAGCCACGTGACACTATTGTAGCTTTTCGTTATCTGCTCAATTCTGTCGTCGTACTCCTCGTTGCCGAAGCAGGCCACTACCCTGCAGCCATCATACCTACTTCTGATGGCGTTTAAGACGTTCTCGTACTCCTCAACTCGGCCCTTGTATATCATATCTCCAGCGAGGAGCATAAGGTCCACGTCGGGGCTGTTGTTCAACACTCTCTTGAAGTCCTCCAAGTACTTAGGCGAGTGGACATCGGCTATCGCCCCCACGGTCACCTCGCTTGTCAACCTTCAACACCACGAACCATATCTGTAATACTCTTGACGATACTCGGAATTTAATGTTATTGACAGCGCCTGTGATCGCTAAAAGTCTATATAGCCCTACAGTCGAGTAGTTCACGGCGGATGAAGAGATGACGGTCTAAGAGCAGCAGAGCGATGACATGTGATGGGCGGACTGACGCCCTCAACTCCAAATAATTTGCGTCGGTCGTCTTGAAAGCACGGCGCACGGCCTCTCAACAAGCACAATGTGGTTATTTGCTTGAAGGCCACTCTAACGTCTTGGCGATCTTATAAGGACCATTCTTCTCATAAAGCTCCCTAACTCGACTTGGCCAATCGTCAGGGTTGAAGCCATGCTGAGCTAAGAAGGCCGTGGCCCACCTAGTCAACCCATGGCCCACGCAACCGGTCCATATTTCTCGATTCTTGACCTCCTTTATCTTAAAGGCTAAGACGTAGTGGGTGTAGTGTATACTTGCCGCTGTTATCTCCAACCACTCGGCCTTATCTCTTTCCCCCCTGTAAGGCAGGTAGCACTCCACATCTAATGTGGGTATCCTCTCACGCGAGGAGATGTCGACCCTCCTCTTGCTGGCCTCCTCGCTCGATAAGTAGAAGGGAGCCCCCACGACCACCCTCCATTCAAGGTCCAAGACCTTGTCGACTAGCTCTACGGTCCTCGACACGACCTCGTCCCTTATCCTGGCGACGTCGCTTGGAGAGCCCAAGTAAACCATCTCCATTCGCCAGAATTCGTTGGTCCTAGCAAGCCCCTCGACCCCGCCGGCCTCGTTCCTCCACGTCCACCCGCCCATGCACTCGTAGACCTTTATGGGGAGGTCCTCCAGCCTGACGGTTTCCTCGCTGAAGAACTGATAGAAGGGCGGGCACTGGACCGCGTCGAGGACGTACTCGGGCTCGCCCAATATCTCCTTCAGCAAGTCCTTACGTATGACTCTCTTGAGGGCGTACTCCCTTTTGTATTCGTCGAAAGCGGAGGGGTCTCTAGGCGGCACGCACACGTAGAACATGCCCTCCGGAAGGTGCTCGACATAGCTCGAGAGCTTCGCCAGCACGTTCATTGGTATGAGCCTGGGAAACATCCACTCCTCGAAGCCCAGAGGCCTGCAGACTTGCTCTACTATCAGATCCCTCATGACCTTTAAGAGTCCGACCATGGGGGCCGTGAAGATCCATTGTCCCTTCGCCGGGAACCTCTTGATCCATCCCAACCTCTCAGCTTCTGCGGCGACCTCGACATTCACTCTTATGTCCTTCGGCCTCGACTGCTCAAGCACGAAGCCGAAGGGAACCAGCTTCGCCTCCTCTGCCGGAGCCTCGACGGCACCCTCTAACATTCTCTTCACGAGCCTGTCAACAAGCCTCGCTTCGAGGTCCTCCTCGCCCAGCTCTCTGAGCCTTATCAAGAGCCCTTCGCCAACCTTTTCTACTGAGCCCTTGTTACCCACGAGCCTCAAGACCTCTTGGAGGTCGCCCTTAAAGCGAGGCACCTCGACTTCGTAAGCCGACGCTCCGAGGCCTCTTATGCCTATTCTGAACTCCCTTCCTAGCACCGAGCCCAAGTAGTTCTTCAATCTAAATAACGCGTCGTGTGCTCTAACGTACCTACCGGACTCGATTTCGACGTAAACCCTCTCATCGTTCACTGACCACTTGACCACCCTCGCTGCTTCGCTTTCCTTGTCCTTTGGCGCTCCTTTGACGAGTAAAGTCCTGTTAGCTTCGCCTATTAGCTCCGAAAGTCTCTTGATAACCACATCATCTAATTGCTTGCTCAAGACTAGGTAGCCCTTTAGGTAGAACCTCATGCGCTCTTCACCTTCACGACAACTTCACGCAACTGTTCTCCCCAACCAAGAACACGTCTTCGTGCCTCACCCCAAATCTTCCTTTGACGTACACGCCGGGCTCCAAGGTTATGACGTTCCCACCTTCTAATATATCTTCGCTTAAAGAAGATATGATAGGCTTTTCGTGAACTGAAAGGCCTAGGCCGTGGCCTAGGCCATGCAGAAAATATTCATGTAGCCCCTCATCTTCCAAGAGCTTTCTGGCCTTCGCGTTGAGGTCAGAGGCCCTAACCCCACTCTTTACGTCTAAGGCCACGGCGTTTTGCACGTTAATTACACACGTCAAGGCTCTTTCCGCCTCTGGATTACCCCCGACGATAAACGTTCTCGTGATATCCGAACAATAACCTTGGACCCTCACCCCCACGTCTATTACGACACTATCTCCCCTCTCTACTCGCTTTGCTGACGGTCTAGCGTGAGGGTACGAAGACCTCAAGCCCGAAGCCACGATGACGTCGAAGGCTAGGCCTTCTATGTCCTCCTCCCATAGCGCCCTCTCTATCTCCGCTAAGAGACGCGTCTCCTTCACGCCTTCGCGTAGGACTTCCTGCGCTCTTTCTATGCCCTTCATCGTCTTTTTTATGGCCTCTTTTATGCACGAGACCTCGTATTCGTCCTTCTTAGCTCTCAAGTTCTCTATGATTGCTTGCATGGACCTCAGCTCCCCCGTTTTCTTCTTAAGTGCTTCTATCAAGTCGCGGTCCTGTAGGCAGTCCGTAAAAATAGGCCCTGGAGCCTTCACCTCCGCTAAGAACTCGAGGATACCTTCAGCAGTACTCTTGTCCCTGCTGATCTTGACGACCTTCGCTGCTTTGGCCTCCTCCTCGGCCTCATAGTACTCTAAAGCTGGAACTAGAAGATAGACCTCTTCGCGATCTCCAAGTATGATAACCCAAGAGGTTTTGGGTGGATTGCCGACAGCCCTAAAGCCAGTCACATACTGCACGTTCTCCGGTTGAGAGATCAAGAGGCTTCCAGCACCTAGCTTGGCCATGGCTTCTCTCAGCTTCTTGATCCTCGAGTCGATTATTGTTCTTGGGGTTCTGTCAGCCTCCACTTCTCAACACACTCTAGGCGTCGGTTCTCCAAGGGGGGGCTCTAATAGCTTTTTGCCGCCTACCACTGTTTCGAGCACGACCCTGCGCGCGGGCTCTTTCTTTACCTCGCCTATGATGGAGGCGTGCCTTCCGTGCCTCGTCCTCCTTATTGCCTCTAAGACCTCTTCAGCCGCAGAGCCGTCGACCACGAGGACCGCAACGCCCTCGCAAGTCACCTCTAGGGGGTTTAGCCCCAGCATCTCAGAGGCAGCCTTGACCTCCTCCCTTATGGGTATGTCCCTCTCCCTAACCCATATGGAGAGGCCAGACTTCGAGGCCATTTCGTTCAAGGCCATGGAGAGCCCGCCTCTCGTGGGATCCTTGGCAGCGTGGACCCCCCCGACCTTCAAGGCCGCCTCAACGACGTCCCATATCGGGGCAACGTCTGACTTTATATCGGCCTCGAACTCTATCCCCTCTCTAACAGAGGCCAGCGCGATGCCGTGGTCGCCAACGAAGCCCGTTACTATGACCCTGTCCCCCGGCTTCAAGTTGGAGTCCTTCAAGACCTTGCCCCTCTCAGCCAGCCCTACGCCCGCGGTGCTTATGACTATCTTGTCCACCTTGCCCTTGGGCATGACCTTGAAATCTCCGTGAATTATGGCAGCGCCCACCTCCTCGACAGTCTCGTTCATCGACTTTATTATCCTCTCTAAGTCACTTAGAGGGAAGCCTTCTTCAACCACCATCGAGTCCATAATCGCCAAAGGCCTTGCTCCCATGACCGCTAAGTCGTTTATCGTGCCCGCCGCCGCCAACCTCCCAATGTCGCCCCCCGGGAAGAAAATGGGGTCCACGGTGTGCCCATCCATGCTCAGCACGATTTCGTAGTCGCCAAGGGGTATGGTCGCCCCATCGTCCATGTCGTCTAAGCCGACTCCGTCAAACACCCTTCTTCGGCTTACGTTTCTCAAGATCAAGCTCTTGATGAGCTCGACCATCAAGGTTCCGCCAGCGCCGTGTGCTAGCAGGACCTCACCGCTCATGTGCCCCACTTCATCTGCATAAAACTTATAACCCCTCTCTTTAGATTTTCTCTTCGCTATAACATTAATGGCGTGGAGTGCCTCGTCGGATGCCCCAATACCACGGCAGGGACCTGAAGAAGCCGACTGGGGGCAAGATAAGGCCCCACAGGAAGAAGAGGAAATACGAGATGGGAAGGGACCCTGTCGAAACCCTACCAGCGGAGGAGGAGAGTAGGATCATCAAGAGGGTCAGGGGTGGAAACAAGAAGGTAAGCCTCAAGTACGCCACCTATGCTAATGTCTTAGACCCCGAGACGAACAAGGTGTACAAGCTCAAGATCTTGAGGATAAGAGAAAACCCCGCGAGCGTCGATTACTCTAGACGAGGCGTGATAACCAAGGGTGCCGTAATTGAGACGGAGAAGGGAGCTGCCAAGGTCACGTCAAGGCCGGGTCAAGACGGGGTCGTAAACGCCGTATTGCTCAAGTAAGGGCAAGGTGAAGGTCATATTAGGAGATAGGAGCCGGGTCGTCGTCTACCCCTGCTACTTGGACAGCAATAAAAGCGAGTCTCAGGGGAGGAAAATCCCCAAGAGACTTGCCGTGCCCTCTCCGAAGATAGATGAGATCCTCCGCGCCGCTCGGGACTTAAACCTCGACCCCATAATCGAGGAGAAGGCCCATCCGGCTTGGTGGTGGGAGGAGACGTCGAGAGTCTCCGTCAAGAAGGTGGGGCCTAAAAGAGAAATACTCGTGATGATAGCTAAGAAGATCGCAGAGGAGAGGAAGAAGCCCAAGAAGTAGCAAAAAGCCCTCAAATTCCTGATATTCCAGTCTAACTAGCCCTAGGGGATGGCACATAACCTCCTCAAGAAACATTTATATTGGGTTATCGAGGATATATCCCCTGTCATGAGGGGTTCCCTGACCCTTCTAGGATCGGTACTTCACCTGTCCAAGAACAATAAGCTCGTGGCTAAAAGCCTTTCCAAGGCCTTTCCTAAGATAGGCGACCCGGTTTACGACGACAAAAGCCGGGTCATAGGCTCTGTCTACGATGTCATAGGACCAATCTCGTCGCCCTACATATTGATAAAGCCCTCGAGCGAGATAGACCCCGATGATTTAAGGCGCATCAAGAAGGTCTACGTCCTACTCGCTTCGAAAGGCAGAAGGAGATGAAGGGGATGAAGAGTTCGTTAGCCGATGAGACTGAGTTCAGGTGCCCGGAGTGTGGAAGCACTGAGTTCTTCAGGGACTACGATCGCGCCGAGATGGCCTGCGCGCGATGTGGCCTCGTAATCAGCGAGCGCCTCATAGATCTAGGCCCTGAGTGGAGAGCCTTCGACTCTGAGCAGCAGGGTAAGAGGGCTAGGGCTGGGGCTCCACTGACTCTCACGATCCATGACAAAGGCCTTTCGACTGTGATAGACTGGCACAGAAACGGCAGGTCTTCGAGGAACTTGAGCCCTGCAAAGAGAATGCAAATCTACAAGCTGAAGAAGTGGCAACAGAGATCGAGGGTATCTAATGCCTTTGAAAGGAACCTGACCCACGCCTTGTCTGAGCTCGACAGAATAGCGTCGCAGCTCGGCCTCCCGAGGAACGTGAGAGAAAGCGCGGCTGTCCTCTACAGGAAGATGGTAGAGGCGAAGATGATGAGGGGTAGGTCCATTGAAAGCATGGTCGCTGCCGCTATTTATGCGGCGTGTAGACAAAATAGGATACCGAGGACGCTCGATGAAGTCGCTCAAACCTCCAACATCAAGAAGCGGGAAATAGGCAAGAGCTACAGGCTCCTCTTGAGGACGCTGTTAGCAAAGATCACGCCCATGGCATCGATAAACTTCATACCACGTCTCGTGAATAAGCTAAACCTTTCGCAGGACGTGCAGAGGCTCGCGATAGCTATCCTCGAAAAAGCGAGGGACCTGGGCTTGACCTCTGGTAGGGGCCCCATGGGCATTGCTGCTGCGTCTATATACATAGCCTGCGTCCTTCAGCACGTCAAATGTACTCAGAGAGATATAGCCGCCTCGGCTAACGTGACTGAGGTCACAATACGCAATAGGTACCAAGAGCTTCTGCGAAAACTTGAATTTGTAGTCGCCGTATAGCTCAGCTGTGAAACAAGGTCGAAAAGACAGCGAGGACCTATACTCAAAGGCCCTCGAGATAATAAGTAGTGCGGGCCCTCAAGGGATCTTGCAAAGTGATTTGTGGAGAGCGTTAAACGTCAGCAGTCGCGAGGGCTCCCGCATAGCACTAACCTTAGAGAAGAGAGGGCTCATTATAAGGGAGCCCGTGTATAGAGGCCGCTCGAAGACCTTCAAGCTAGTAGCCATCTCAAGCGACATCAAGATAAGCCTCGACGCGATAGACGACTGCCCTTGCTTTTCATGCACGAACTTATCGCGATGTGGCAGCGGACAGCCGATAAGCCCTGAGAAGTGTGAAGACCTAACCCGCTGGCTCTTAAAGTCGTGAGCCAGCGATGGATATGTCGAGAAGGTGGAGAATAGAGAGGTCGAGAGACCACTACCATAAGATGGCGAAGAGCTCGGGCTTTAGGTCTCGGGCTGCCTTCAAGCTGATCGAAATAATCAAGAGGTTCGGCGTAATTAAAGAGGGACAGGTAGTCTTGGACATAGGAGCTTACCCCGGCGGATGGTTGCAAGTAGCTTCTCGAGCGACTGGCCCCAAAGGCCTAGTAATAGGAGTGGACATCAGGCCCATAAAGGAACTCGGAAAGCCCAACGTCAAGACTATAGTAGGAGACGTTTGCGACGAGGACTTGCATGAAGAACTCGCGGAGATGTTGCCCGGCAAAGTCGACGTAATATTATCTGATGCTTCGCCGAAGCTTACGGGTGTGTGGACTACCGACATGGCACGGCACGAACACATACTTAGATGCGTAATTAGGCTCGCCAACAAGTTGCTTAGAAGAGGAGGAGTGGCCGTAATAAAGGCCTTTCAAGGAAGCGAGCTCGACGATATTTTACCGATCCTACGACAGCAATTCGAAGTGGTGCGCTTGTTTAAGCCCAAGGCCTCGCGACAGAGGAGCAGAGAGATATATCTGATATGCACGGGCTTTCGGGGCTATTGGCAAGGAGAGAGTGAATATAAGTTAGGCGACGCGAAGTAAGCGAGTTAAAGGCCATGAGTATAAAGATGCCCCTCAAGCTCTTGTACGAGGGCAAGGTCAAGCTACTGTTGCCAGATCGAGCAATCTTGGGGGAAGAGGCCGAGAAGGCAGTATTCTACAACCCCTTCATGTCTTTCTCACGCGATCTATCCATTTGCGTATTGAAGGCCTATGCGAACGTCACCGGGAAGAAGGGCTTGCGAGTAGCGGAACCGTTAACCGCGAGCGGTGTCAGGGGGATCAGGTACGCCAAGGAGGTCGACGAGGTCGACGAGGTCGTCCTATCAGACGTCAACCCGGTGGCGGTGAGGATCGCAAGGATCAACGCCCTCCTGAATAAGGTTCACGAAAAGGTCGTCGTGAAACTTTCGAATGCGAACTCTCTCCTGTCAAGGTATGACGCCAAGGGGAAGAGGTTCGACTTTGTCGATATAGACCCCTTCGGCTCGCCCGCGCCTTACGTGGATTCAGCCATTAGATCAACGATTTTAGGGGGCGTGATAGCCTTAACCGCCACGGACATGCCCCCTCTCTGCGGTGTCTACCCTCGTGTGGCGTTGAGGAGGTACGGTGGCCTATCCTTGAGGACTGAGTACTGCCACGAGCTCGCAGTTAGGCTGGTGCTAGGCTTATTATGCAGGGAAACTGGAAAGTACGAGTTATCAATAAAGCCGTTGATCGCCCACAGCACAAGGCACTACATTAGAGTCTTCGCCCAGCTGACCCCCTCTAAGGAGGGCTCAAAGAACATCGGCTTGATATACCACTGTCGCAACTGCCTGCATAGACGCATCGTGAAGCTCGAAGATCTGGCATCGACAAAGAGCTTGTGCGAGAAGTGCTATTCCCCTATGGAGGCAGCAGGCCCTCTCTGGATAGGCCCCATATTTGACAAGACATTTTGCGAGGAGGTCGCTAGGGTAGCAAGTTCCTTGGACTTGCTCAATAAGAAAGAGCTCAAGAAAATCTTAAAGTTGATAACGAGCGAAGCAGACGGTCCTCCGACTTTCTACACCGTAGACGCTCTCTCGCATAAGTACAAGCTGAGGCAGCCGAAGATCCAGGAATTGATCGAGAAGCTCCGCTCTCAGGGCTTTCATGCCTCTCCGACGCACTTCAATCCCAAAGGGTTTAGATTTAGCGGCGACGTCGAAGATATAGTAAAACTATTAGCCAGATGAAGCAACTTCGATTAATTCCTCGGGGCTTGACACGTCATCGAGCTCCTTAGCGCTTATCACCCCATTCTCTCGAGAGACCTTTCGGGTCACGACCAGCCTCTTAACTTTGGCGACTTCTGCGACTCCTCGAAGCACTTCTAGCTCCTCTTTGAACTTGTCACTGAGGGCTTCTAGCGTTAAGATTAGTAACGTCCTCCCTCCCTCTCCGTTCCTCCTAGCTATGATGTTGAAAGGGGCCTCTTTAAACTTGAATATCGAAAACCCCAACCTAGCCAGCTTTAGGGCCACCTCTTCTTGAAGCCTCGACCTGCTACTCCTCTCGTCTATCCAGCGCTCTTCGTCCTCAATGGACAAGGTTTTGTCTAAGATGTCTATGGGCTTAAACGCCTGTAGGGCCTCTTCCTCGCCCACGTATCTACTGAGAGTGTCGTATAGCCTCGAAGCAACATCGACCGTAGCATCTATCTCGCCCTTCTCATACTCGTAAACAGCCTTCCTCGTAACGCCTAATAAGCTCGCCAATCCACCTAGCGATAGACCGATCCTCTCTCGTATCTCCCTCAGCTTTTTGCCGTCGATCTTCACGTAAAACCTGCCACCTCTATAGTACACGTAGTGTCTCCTCCCCTTGAAGTAGTCTCTTAGAGCCTCTGGGTGGACGACGTAGAGCCCTCGCTTCTCATAAGCCGCCTCTCTGTCGATCTCGTGAGGCCCGTCCCTCTCACTGACGACGAGTGGAGAGCCCCTCAAGGCATAGCTCGCTTTCTTTATCTCTGCTACACAACAGCTCCTCAGTTCGTTGGTATCGTTCAGCGCTTTAATCAAGATCAATCTATCTCCGCTTCTGGCGACTATGTTTATGGAACTCCTCTCGTTAGCATAGGGTCTCGAGATTTCGAAGCCTCCCTCATACAGCGACTTCACAGCTTTCGCGATCACGCCCTCTAGGGGCACGCTCCGCCCCCTCACTCGATGCTAGAGACGAAGCCTATAACTGTTGTCGTCCTAAGTTTACTTCGCAAGATAGCTATATAAGGTTTATACACGAAAGCCCTGCCATCGTGGTAGTGTACGGCATCCGGGCCCAAAACTTTGGCTATGACTCGGGCCTCTAAATCCCCTCCACATATCATGTAGACCCCCTCCCCCATTTCCATCATGCGCAGTATGACTATGGGTAGCTTCAGCTTGTCATGATAATGTGCTGGCACTATATCAGCGAGTAATTCAAGCTCCCTTCTGTCCATTATGAGCTCATCACCAGCTCTGGTCAAGACCTTTGGCTCTCTCATCTCCAATAGCTCCTTCAAAGTCCGACTCTCTTTGGGCAGGTGATCGTTTATCCTCTCTATTTCCCGCACGAGTATTCTGCTCACTCTGTCGATGAAGTCTTTCTCAAAGCCACATGCGTCGTTCAACAACAAGCTCACGTCCTGCGCGCTAGTATCATTGCATGGTCAACATCGTAAGGCTCTAAGTGCACGACATGGACTATCTCGAAGCCCCCATCCTTTAAGGTCTCTATCTCCCTCTTGTATACCTCTGAAGGCTCTTTAGTGACGTCTATGCTCCTAGCCTTTACGGCTAAAAAAGCCCATCCGCCTTTCTTTAGGTAGAAGTCCGCATTGTCTACGAGTATTTTGCTTTGATAGGGTTGGGCGACGTCTTGGTAGATGACGTCGACCTCCTCCATTAAGTTCGCGTACTCGGCTGGCAAGCGAGCGTCCGCCAGTATCGGGATCACGTTCTTCCTATATTTAGCCACTCTCTCCAGAAACTCTCTCATGACCCTAGGCGAGAACTCGACTCCATAGACGCGGCCTCCGTGGCCTACTATGTCGGAGATGTGAGAGCACGTTGTCCCCGACGCGACCCCCAAATAGAGGACTCGCGTCCCATCGGCAAGAGGCGACACCTTTAAACCCTTCATGAAGGCCGCCGCGAGCTTAGACCTGTATGCGTCCCACAACCTCAACTCCGCGTCTTCGTGCTTAATGAGCATCTCGCCGTAAACCTTGACGCCGGGGGCCAAGTTACGCGTTGCTAGCCTCATGCTTCCGTCATCCAATTCCACCACGTAAACTCCGCTTATGTCCTCGTGGGGCCTTACCTTCACGAGCTATTCACCCCTTTACTTCTTAGCCTTTTTAGGAGCCTTCCTCTCCGCCTTCCTCTCTACAACCTTCTTAGGCGGCGCCTTGTAAATCTCTTTTATCTCCTTTATCCTGTTCTTCAAGTCCTCCTTGAGCTCGTCGGCTATGTACTCTCCGGTGAAGTAGTCTACTCTGGCGGCTATGGCTATCTTTCCAGCCAGCGCTCTAGCTATCTTGCCTCTCTGCCACTTAGGAGATCTGTGTATCTCGGGGTACTGAAATATTATGCCGTGCTTGGGCGGCTTGCTGCCAGTCCTGAGAGCCCTGAAGAGGGCTTTTTCGGCCCCGAGGAGCTGGATCGTGCTTGCGGGTAACTTCGCGAGCCTCTCCAGCCCTCCAGCGAGAGCTATCAATCGAGCCCCCAATACGGGGCCGACGAGCTCCTTTATGTTGGGGGCTACCTCGCCCATGACTTCGTCAACGTACTTTCTAAGCCTCTCGTTGAGTTCGTAGAGCCTTAGAGTCGCCGAAGCGACCTCCTTTATTACCTCTATGTCCTTTTGAAGTACGTTGGCCCCGAGAGAGGGACCGCTCTCTAACACTTTGGCTACCTTGTCCCTCAAGGGACCGAGCTTCTCTAAGACCTCGGGCTTCCTCGCATTATCCCTATGCCCAATAATCGACAGCACCTTTATGAAGTCCTCGTGATCTTTAATGGCATTGCCAAGCTCTGGGAAGTGTACCCCATACCACTCCCTCAACCTCGAAGCTAATACATTTAACACCTTCTCGACTTCATCTATGCACGAAACAGCTTGAGCTACAAGGAGGTCCCTCTTCTCGACCGCCTCGACTATCTTTCTAGCGCTCAAGTCTGAGGCGATTCTATGAAGAATCGACAAAGCCTCTTCTTCGCTTTGCGCATAACCAAACTTGACCGCGAGATCGAGCATTCGGGCTCTCACGAGCTTGGCCACTTTATTAGGGGCCTCTACCCTCACCTCTTGGAAGCCCGAAGCTACCAGCGCTTGCGCGATCCGAGGGTCCTCCGCTACGAGTACGTCCACGTTAAGCTTTTGAGCTTTTTCGCAAAGCTCTCTGACTTCATCGATCACCTCTCCCTTGCTCAATGAGTAGAGCCTATTGGCCTGCTCCTCGGGGTCTTTGGGGAACAAGGCCTTTTCCATAATCTCTCCTTTGCCATCACAGAGCAGAAGGCCTATGAAGCTGCCCACGACATAGCCCTTCATGCTCGCTTCCCCTTTTGCTTGATTTAATTAAATGACTACCATGATAGTATATAACTCTTTTCTGCCTCATATAGGTGGCAATCATGAGCCTAGAGGTCTCCTTAGCTTCACTCAAACTCAAACATCCAATAATGTTGGCGTCTGGAGTGCTCGGCACCACGCCCAACATGTTGATCAGGGCGTACAGGGCTGGGGCCTCGGCTGTAGTCACGAAGTCCCTCACCGTAAGCCCTAGGGAGGGAAATCCTAACCCGGTGATAGTCGAGCTACGCTTCGGGTTGCTCAACGCCGTAGGTCTAGCCAACCCGGGCGTAGAGAATTACATCGCCGAGTGCCTCGAGTACGAAGAGGCGATGGCCAAGATCCCCGTGATATTCAGCATAGCTGGGGCCAAGGTCGAGGACTACGCCGAAGCAGCCTCTCTAATCTCCGAGAAGGGCTTGGCGAAGGCTTTGGAGCTGAACTTGTCGTGTCCCCACGTCCATGAAACTAGGCAGTTCTCCGAAGACCCAAAGCTCGCAGCCCGAGTGGTCAAAGCGGTCTCTGCCGTCACGTCGCTACCCGTCTTCGTGAAGTTGGGGCTAACGACAAACTTGATGGAGGTCGTCGAAGCCGCTGTGAAGCACGGGGCCTCTGCCATAACCGCGATAAACACCATAAGAGCCATGGCCATAGACATATACGCTAAGCGACCTATCCTCTCGTCTGTATACGGGGGTCTATCAGGGCCAGCCATCAAGCCCATCGCCTTGAGGGTCGTGTACGAGCTCTACCAAGAATTCAACGTGCCCTTGATCGGCGTAGGCGGGATAACAAAGTGGGAAGACGTCGTGGAGTTCCTCATGGCGGGCGCCACGGCGGTCCAAGTGGGCACAGCAGTTTATAGGCGCGGGCTCAAGGTTTTTAGAGAGCTCGTAAACGGCTTGAAGAGGTACATGAAGGAAGAGGGCTTTAGAGACGTCAAGGACCTAATAGGTATGGCGCATTGAGGTGGTGAATAGGTACTACTTCGAAGGGCTCTTGAATGAGAAGAGGGCAGAGGCGGAGGGTCTGTTCTCCGTAACCCTGCGGTTCAAAGATCGCAAGGTCGTACGCGGAGCGAGGCCGGGGCGCTTCGTCATGGCATGGCTCCCAGGCGTAGACGAACTCCCGCTCTCTCCATCGGGCTATGACTACGAGTGCTTGGCGCTGAGGCTCACGTTCAAGGTGAGGGGGGAGGGGACCAGGGCTCTCGCATCGTTAAGTCCGGGCGACAGAGTCTTCATTAGAGGTCCCTACGGCAAGGGCTTCACTATACCACAAGCCGATTCTGTGCGCAGAGCCCTCGTCGTCGGCGGTGGAGTGGGGATAGCACCATTACTCCCACTCATAGAGGCTCTGGCGAGCTCCTCCCTAAGACCATACGTCGTATGCGGTTTTAGGAGCGCGAGTGAGGCCCTCTTCGTCAATGAATTGTCGAAGCTCGTCGGGGACGATTTAGTGATAGCGACGGACGACGGGAGCTTAGGGCTCAAAGGAACCGCCGTCGATGCCACCAGGAAGCTATTGGAGCATAAGACCTTTTCTTATGCGTTCGCCTGCGGCCCTGAAGAGATGCTATACGCCCTGCACAAAATGTTCTTGAGCAAAGGGATACGTCATCAGATGTTGCTTGAAAGATACGTGAAGTGCGCAATAGGAGTCTGCGGATCTTGCGTCATAGACGGCCTGAGGCTGTGCAAGGAGGGTCCAGTCTTCGACGACGTCACGCTGAGCCGCTTAAAGGAGTTTGGCCGTCTCAGAAGGTCGCCTTCTGGCGCCAGGGAGCCAGTCACTTAGCTCCTTTGGCAACACATTTATATCAGGGCCACTTTTCATCCTCTGAAGAGGAGTCTGGTGGTTATATCATGCCATCGCACGGCTCACTAACGAAGGCGGGTAAGGTTAGGTCGCAAACGCCTAAAATACCGCCCAAGCCCAAGAGGAACCCCGTACCTCGAGTTAGGAACCACAAAGAATACGTGAGGAGGTTCTTGGCGGCATCTAAGCAGAAGGCCTCCCCGCCTGCATGACCTTCGCGTCTGCGTTTTAGCAGAAGCCCCTGCGCTACCGTTTTTTTCGATGCCAGACTTAGGCTTAATTCCCCGCAAGGCCCCTCTTCTTGTGTCGCCTGCAAGCCTATATCTAAATGGTGATAGGGTTGGACGAGCAACTCGACGTTCCTGGCCCTCTAAAGCAGTTGAACGTGGAGCCGTACGACAGGGTCCGCATAATTAAGGGGCACACGACCTACGAGGGCCTCTTGATGCCTAAGACCGAGATACTAGGCGACGAGTACGTTATGATAAAGATGGACAACGGCTACAACATCGGCTTTAGGCTCTCAGAGGTCAAGGTCGAATTGGTGTCGAAGAGGCAAGCGCCCAGATTCGAGGACAGGGAATTACTGGTGCTAAAGGCGGGGTTGCCCAAGGTCAAGGTCTTGGGCACCGGAGGTACGATAGCAAGCAAGGTCGAGTACAAGACCGGAGCGGTCTACCCGTCGCTCTCAGCCGAAGATCTTTACGAGTCTGTACCAGAGCTAAGCGAGATAGCCATCGTATCGACGCGCACACTATTCAACATCTTCAGCGAGGACATGAGGCCTGAGCACTGGTCCGTGATAGCTAAGGCGATAGCTGAGGAGGTTGTTAAAGAAGACGTGAGCGGGGTGGTAGTAGCGCACGGCACGGACACCATGGGCTACACTGCCGCTGCGCTGAGCTTCGCTCTACAACAACTACCCGTTCCCGTGGTGCTTGTCGGAGCCCAGAGATCGTCGGACAGGCCATCGAGCGACGCCGCCCTCAACATGTTAGGAGCAGTGCTCATTGCCTCTCGTGCGCCCTTTGCGGAAGTAGTTGTCGTAATGCACGAGAGTATAAGTGACGAGAGCTTGGTGGTTATACGGGGCACAAAGGTAAGGAAGTGCCACACGAGTCGAAGGGACGCTTTCAAACCAGTAAACGACGCGCCTCTCGCGAGAGTGTTGAAGGGGAGGGAGCTCGTCGTCCTCGCTAAGGACTTGAAGCCTCGTAGCGAAGACAGGAAGAGCCTCAAGGTGCAGGCGAGCTTCGACAGCAGAGCCGCTCTAATCAAGGCTTATCCCGGAATCCCCCCTGAAGCGATAGAGTGGCCCATCCACGCTGGTTACAAGGGGGTCGTGATCGAGGGCACGGGGCTCGGGCACGCACCAAGCTACGTATTTCCCTCGATTAAGAGGCTCATAGATCACGGGCTCGTCGTCGCCATGACCTCTCAGTGCATATGGGGTAGGGTCAACATGAACGTCTACAGGACTGGCGTGGAGTTGTTGCGAATGGGCGTCGTGCCATGCGAAGACATGCTCCCTGAGACCGCACTTGTCAAGTTGATGTGGTGCTTGGCCAATGCCAAGGACGAGGAGGAGGTCAAGAGGCTAATGACAACAAACATAGCAGGCGAGATAAACCCGAGGACCGAGTACCGAGGGGTCTTCGGTGAATAGGTACGAGGAGCTGGGTCTAAAGGTTGGGCTCGAGCTACACCAGCAACTCAACACTAAGTCGAAGCTGTTCTGCTCGTGCCCCACAATGCTCAAGGACGACGAGCCCGACGTAGTCTTCATTAGGTATCTGCGTCCAACTCGTAGCGAGCTAGGAGCAGTCGATGAGGCGGCCCTACTCGAGTACGAGAAGGGCAAGGCCTACGTCTACCAAGCTTATAGCGATATTACTTGCCTCGTCGAGATGGATGAAGAGCCTCCCCACGCGCTCAACGAAGAGGCCTTGGACATAGCCCTTCAGATAGCCCTCATGCTCAAGGCCCAAGTCCCGGATGTCGTCCAAGTGATGAGGAAGGTAGTCATAGACGGCTCGAACACTACTGGCTTTCAGCGAACGGCCGTGGTAGCCGTGGGAGGCCCCGAAAGCGTGATCCAAGACCCCGAAGGCCCCGTCCACATCCAAACAATATGCCTAGAGGAGGACGCCGCGCGCAAGATATCGGAGTCCGAAGACAAGGTCGTGTTCAAGCTCGATAGGCTTGGCATACCGCTCATAGAGGTCTCGACCGCTCCCGAGATAAAGACGCCGGAGCAAGCCCAAAGGGTTGCCCTGAAGATTGGCCAGCTCTTCCGCATACTCGGGAAGGTCAAACGAGGCCTTGGGACCATCAGGCAGGACATAAACATCTCACTCGCGAAGGGGGGAAAGGTGGAGATCAAGGGCGTCCAGGACTTAGAGCTGATATCGAAGGTGGTAGAGCTGGAGGTCCAGAGGCAGCTCAAGCTCTTAGAGATAAGGGACGAGCTCAAGAGACGAGGCGTGGTCGACGTAAAGAGCGACGTAGTTGACGTAAGCGACGTCTTCAAGAACACCAAGAGCAAGATAATTTTGCAGGGGCTTCAAAGAGGCCACAAAGTGATGGCCATAAAGCTCGAGGGCTTCGCCGGCTTGCTGGGGGTGGAAATCCAGCCGGGGAGGAGGTTCGGAACAGAACTAAAAGACTACGCCGTCGTGTGGGGCGGCGTCAAGGGGCTCTTCCATACAGACGAGATGCCAGCGTACGGGATAACCGAGGCAGAGGTCAGCGAGCTCAAGAAGAGGCTCGGTTGTGGCCCCAACGATGCGTCGGTCTTCGTGGTCGACGAAGAGGAGAGGGCCGTGAAGGCACTCCAAGCCGTGCTGAGGCGTTGTAGGGATGCGCTTAGAGGGGTCCCGGACGAGACTAGAGCCGCCAATCCCGACGGTACCACGCGCTACATGAGGCCGAGGCCTGGGGCTTCTCGAATGTACCCCGAAACCGACGTCAGGCCCATCGTGATAACCAAGGAGAGGCTAGAACGGCTTGCAAGGTCCTTGCCGGAGATGCCTGAAGAGAAGCTCAAGAGATTCGTCGAAGAGTACGGGCTGAGCAAGGACTTGGCTCTGTTGATGATAAACTCCTACCGCCTCGACTTGTTCGAGAGGATAGTCTCGGAGGTCCCAGAGGTCAGCCCGATGATAGTCGCTACGACCCTCGAATACACGTGGAAGAGCTTGAAGAGGGAAGGCGTCCCCTTGGAGCAGGTGGACGAGACCAGGCTCTTGGAGATGTTCAAGGCCTTGGGCAAGGGACTTATGGCCAAGGAAGCGATACCCGATGTCCTGAAGGCCATGGCCGAAAACCCCAATGCCTCACTCCAAGAGATTCTAGAGAAGCTTGGCCTCAGAGCCCTCTCGCTAGATGAAGTGCGGGCCCTCGTAGACCGCATAATAGAGGAGAACGCCGACGTCCTTAAGGAGAGGGGGGACAGGGCGTTCAAAGTCGTGATGGGCAGGGTGATGTCGGTTTTACGAGGCAAGGTAGATGGAAAGCTCGTGAGTGAAGTTGTTAGGGAGAGGGTCGAGCACTTCGTGCGAGCTAGGGTCGGTGTCAAGTGAGAGTAGCGTGTCTGTGGAGCGGGGGCAAGGACAGCGCATACGCGTGTCACTTGGCCTTAAAGATGGGGCACAGCGTGGAGAGGCTCGTCACCTTCCATCCTCAAGACCCCGAATCAAAGCTCTTCCACGTCCCCAACGTTAAGTGGACTGCTTTGCAAGCTGAGTCCATGGGCGTTCCGCAGCTCTTAGTGGAGGCGCCCGCGTATCTGGAGTACGACGTCCTGTGCAAAACGTTGGCTACATTGAGAGAGCAGCTCGGAATAGAGGGCGTGGTCGCGGGCGTCATAGCAAGCAATTACCAGAAGAGGATCCTGCAGGAGGTCTGCCAAAAGGTTGGGCTGGAGCTCATAGTCCCACTGTGGGGGCGAGATCAATTCGATGTCCTCGGTCAAATTATTGAGGAGGGCCTCATGGCGATCGTTGTCGGAGTCTACGCTGAAGGTCTAACCCAACGATGGTTGGGCAGAGAAGTGGACCGAGAGTTCCTCGAGCACCTGAAGAAGTTGTCGAGAACTTGGGGGGTGAGCCCGTGTGGAGAGGGAGGGGAGTACGAGACCTTCGTCGTGGATTCCCCCTTCTTCGCGAAGAGGATAAAAGTGGTGAGCTACGAGGTATCCTGGCGCAGGAAATGGGGCGAGCTAACAATTTTAGAAGCCGTGTTAATCGAGAAGTGCTGAAGACATGTCGGTCGTTGCTTCTCTGATGAAGATGCTTAAAGACCATGACTACAAGATACTGTTAACGATGGAGAGGCTTCACTTAAGGTACGAGTACATCCCCGTCGACGTCTTGGCGAAGCACGTGAGGAAACCCGTCGACTCCCTCTTGGAGGACTTAGACAAGTTGCATAAGATGGGCTTCGTGGGCCGCCAAAAGCAAGACTACTTGGGCTACGCCTTGAGACAGTACGGACGCGATGCCCTTGCCCTTAAATACTTCGTAGACAAGGGGGTGTTGGACGCCGTCGGCATAAAGCTCGGCGTTGGAAAAGAGGCTGACGTCTACGACGGCCTATCGCCGTCCGGGTATAGAGTAGCCATAAAGTTCCACAGGGTTGGAAGGTCTAGCTTCAGGCAAACCAAGAGGTTGAGGGCCTACGGCGAGGCCCCGTCTTGGTACAGGCAGTCGTGCATCGCTGCTAGGAGAGAGTACGAGGCCCTCGAGACGCTATACCCCTTGGGCGTCAAGGTCCCAAAACCAATAGCTCACAACAGGCACGCTATAGTTATGGAGATAATAGTAGGCGACCCTCTCTATGTCATCACGGACCTGCCAGATCCTCGGCGAGTTTTCATGGAGATCATGGAGAACGTCAAAAAAGCCTACCGAGAGGCATCTATGGTTCACGCTGACCTGAGTGAGTTCAACGTGGTCATAAAACCGGACTTCGACATACTCATAATAGATTGGCCACAGTGGGTCTCTAAGAGCCATCCTAGGAGCTCAGAGTACCTGAAACGAGACGTGGCCAATCTAATCCGCTTCTTCAACAGGAGGTTCGGCTTGAAGGTGGAAGCCGATGAAGTGCTAAGGGATATTAGGGGCGAGCCTTAAAATATCCCGTTCGCTCGCCACCTGCACGTCGTCGGCGCATCTTGAGGTAGAGGTTTTCGTGGGCCTAAGTCAAGAGATCCATGGGCAACGTGTGATAATGGGCATAGACTTGGCGCCTTCGGCGCAACACATGCAAGAATACTCCTTAGTAGTGATCAACGAGAGAGGCACCATAGTCGATCGTAGAGAAGGCGTGGACTGGGGAACTATCTCTCGTCTCCTGAAGAAATATAAGGTCGACACTATAGCCGTCGATAACATCTTCGAGATAGGTGAGTCGATAAACGAGATCAAGAGGCGTCTGGGTAAGGTAATAGACAAGGTAAGGCTCGTCGAAGTGACCCGCATCGGCAATCGCTACGTAAAGCTCGCCGAGCTGGCCTTCAGACAAGGCATATTAAGTGAAAGGGCACATCACCTCCCACCTCTTCAAGCTGCCGAGGCCTCGGCCCTGCTAGCATTAAAGGGCGTAGGGACTGTGATCATTGAGCCTTCAACTATTAGGGCCGCGATATTGATATCGAGGGGAAGGAGCCCCGGCCCAGGGGGCATGAGCCAAGGGAGATACAATCGCTCTCAGCGCTCGGCCATAAAGCAAGTGACGAGCCTGATATTGGACGAGCTGAAAAAGCACGTCGACGGCAGTGATGTGGAGTGCTACGTTCAGCGCTCTAAATTCGGTCTCGAGAGGAGCGTAATAATACTGAACGCCACCCCCTCACATGTGAAGAAATTGCTAAGGCCTTTCAGGGACTTGATAAAGAAGAGCGGCGTCAACGTGAAGATAATAGCTAAGATACCCTCTCTCGATGAAAGGCAGGCCGACCTCGACCATCGAGAAGAGAAGCCGATAATAGTGGGGTTGGACCCGGGGATAATCACGGGCGTAGCGGTCTTGGATTTATACGGCAACCTCCTCTACGTGAACAGCGGACTAGCCCTTGATCGGATGTCAATAATAAGGACCGTCACGAAGTTCGGCAATCCCGTGGTAATAGCCTCAGACGTGAGACGGGCGCCACTGGTCGTGGAGAAAATAGCATCCGTCTTGGGTTGTACCGTCTACACGCCGCCTAAAGACTTGAGCGTGGAAGAGAAGAGGCGCGTTGTGCAAGAGAACGTGGTCAACTTCAAGGACGTGGTCAAGAACTCGCATCAGAGAGACGCAGTGGCTGCTGCGCTAAAGGCTTACTTTAACTTCAAGAATAAGTTCATGCAACTCGAGGCCAGAGCGAAGGAACTAAACCTATCCCGTCCTCAGATAGAGAAGGCCAAGGCTCTCATAGTCAAGGGCTTAACGATAAAGGAGGCGCTTGAGAGGGTCACGCTCGATGACAAGCCGGACAAATCCCCCACGACTGTTCAGGCGGAGCCCGAAATTCAGAGGTTGAGATCTGAGCTTTCGAAGCTCAGGGAAAAGGTCGAGGAGCAAAGCAAGACGATAAAAGATCTCGAGGAGTCTCGGCTTAACCTTCTAAGACAATTAAAGGAAAAAGAGGCCAAGATAGCGGAACTTGAAGAAGCGCTCATAAAGGCCGCCCTTAGATCGCCCCAAGCATCGCAAGTCGATGAAGCCGTGAAGAGGAGGCTCGAAGCTTCTGCAAAGACCATAAGCGAGCTAAAGGCTAGGGTAGAGGTCATGGAAAGGGACCTCGAGGAGCTCAAGCGTTTAGTGAGAGAGCTCGCTAGAGGCAACATCGTGATAGTCAAGGAGTTGCGCTCCATAACCAAGAGGTCCTTGGAGGAAGCTATGAGGTATGAGGTCTTGGGGAAGAAGGAGATAGTGCTCGTTCAAGACCCCACATCCTCCAATGCCGAAGGCGTGGAACTCCTGATTGGCATGCAACCTGAGGCAATAATAACCAAGGTCGATAAAATGCCAAGGGAGGTGCTGGAGGCCTTTAAAGAGAGCTGCATCCCCACAATAGACGTGGAGGAGGTAAAGGTCGAGAGGGCCTCCGACTTCTTGTACGCTTCCTCAACCATTAAGGAGCTCATAAAAACTAAGAGGGAACAATTGCTAGCTGATAGGGATCGAAGCCTGAAGGAGAAGTTAAAAGACATGTTGCGGAAGTACCGTGAGGAGAGGGCTAGAGAGCTGGAAAAGTTGAGGCAATGAGCATCGAAGCCCTCAGAACTCTAGCGGGGCCTTTAGGAGTTGCCCTCTGACGTTGACTACATTCTCTAGCTCCGCTTGGACTATGCTTTCGACGTCGTATTTCAGCGACTTGACGCTAACACCCTCGTGCGGTATGACCTTAACATTGACCATGAGCGGCTTGTTTATCGGGTGACCTATGCGGCTCAGCATGTAGACGTAGACCTCTTTGACCTTGCGCGTCTCCTCGTACACCCTCTTCGCTATGTTGGTCGACACTATGTTGTATATCTTGCCTATGTGACTCACGGGGTTCTTCCCCGCCACGGCCTCCAAAGACATGTACCTATTCGGAGTTATGAGCCCGTTGGCCCTGTTTCCCCTGCCAGTATTGCCGTCGTCTCCTGCCTCGGCCGAGGTCCCCGTCACGGTTAAGTACACGACTCCGAGCTCGGGCTTATCTGCGGCATTTACCTTCACGTCCACTTCGACGTCGTACCTAGACGCTATTTTCATCACGTCCTCCTTGACCTCCTCCTTGACCTTGAGGTAATCGTCGAGTGATTTGACATAGGAGCTTATCATCGCGCAGGCCACTGTCAAGTCGACCTTCCTGCCCCTCCTCAGCGCTAAGACCTTTATGTCCTCTCCGACGGCCGGGTTCTTCTTCTTGTACTCGGGAGAGTTTAGTGTCCTCTCGACTTCCAACACCAGCTTCTCAGTCTCCGTTAGAGGGGCGTACCCAACTCCGAAGGATGTATCGTTGGCAAGAGGCACGTCCCTGCCTAACTCGAAGACCTTGACGAGGTCGACGGACCCCTGCTTTATCTTGTAGTCGAAAATCACGTGGTTATCGGGGTCCAAGTGCCTGAAGGTCTGCTTAACGCTGTCCCTCATGGCCTTAAGGGCTATAGCTCCTATGGGTACTACGTCGACTGAGTCCTCTTTCATAACATGGGTTACTGCGCGCCCAGCCACTACGATGTAGATGGGCTCGCACACAACTCCACCACCGAACTTTGGAATAGCCCTGCCGCCCACTATCAAAGCCTTATCTACGTTGTGGTGCAATATCGTCCCGTAGTTCTCTAAATAGTACTTACATAGCTCTCTACAGACCGCTTCTGAGATGTTGTCGGCCAAGGTGTCTGGATGCCCTTTGCCCTTCCTCTCGACCATTTCGACCTCTTGCTCGTACACGGCTTTTTGGGCGAGCTCCTCTATGGTTATGAAGTTGGTCTCTTCGGGCAAATCGACCACTCATCCTGGCTTCAATTCAGAGCTTCTGCCACTGGTCACTCTTTTAACTTTACGAATAAAATGTTGCTCCCCCTGATGAGCACTTTGCCATATTTGGCTATGGGTCCCTCGTCCTCGTCTATCTCCTCGGCGTCGTTTAGGAGCAAGTTCATGCACTGGTCGCATTTTTCGAGTATTCCGCGACAACTCCTTCCGTCCTTAAGCCTCACCACGACTTCGCCGTTAACGGCCTTCATCAACAACTTCAAGGGATCGCTTCTGACCATGTCGTCTCACTTCTCCATCACACTTTTCTACTTTTCACAACGTTTGCTAAAAATTTATTGCTGTTAGCTCAACATGAGAAAGATTTTAGTCGTGAAAGCCTCCTTCTAGTGCAGGTGGCGCTTTAGTTGACGACAACTGTTGAGGCGGCTAAGCGAGGGGTCGTCTTAGAGGAGTTTAAAGTAGTCGCTTTAAAGGAAGACGTGGACGTGTCGTTCGTGGTCAGGGGGGTGGCCAGCGGCAGGATAGTGGTACCGAGGAACGTTGTCAGGAAGAACGTGGACCCCATAGGGATAGGCGAGGGTCTTAGAACAAAGGTTAACGCCAACGTCGGCTCCTCCATGGATCTTTCAGACGTCAACATGGAGGTCGAGAAGGCTAAGCTGGCCGTCAAGTACGGGGCCGACACGGTGATGGACCTCTCAACGTCGGACCAGATGGACGAGATACGCAGGGCGATAATAAAGGAGGTGACGACGCCTGTGGGCACGGTCCCAATATACGAAGCGGCCCACATGGCTTTGAAGAAGTACGGCTCGATGGTCCACATGACCGTAGACGACATAATGAAGGCCATAGAGTTGCACGCGAAAGACGGCGTGGACTTCATGACCATCCATGCTGGCGTAACTAGGGACGGCGTGGACTTCCTCAGGAAGCATCCGAGAGTAGCGGGCATAGTGAGCAGGGGAGGGGCCATCATAGCTGCATGGATCATACACAACGAAAAGGAAAACCCTCTACTCGAGAACTACGACCTAATACTCGAGTTAGCGAGGGAATACGACTTCGCGATAAGCTTGGGAGACGGCTTGAGGCCTGGTTGCCAAGCCGACGCCAATGACGTGGCGCAGATGACGGAGCTCCTCACGGTGAGCAAGCTCGTCAGGAGGACCAGAGAAAGAGGCGTCCAGGTGATAGTTGAAGGTCCGGGTCACATGCCCATAAACCAGATAGAACATCACGTAAAGCAAGCCAAGATACTCACGGGACACGCTCCTCTCTACACTTTAGGGCCCATAGTGACCGACGTTGCTCCAGGTTACGACCACATAACATTAGCTATAGGGGGCGCGTTGGCTGTGGCGGCCGGGGTCGACTACTTGTGCGCAGTGTATCCCTCCGAGCACTTAGGCATACCATTACCGGAGGACATAAAGCACGGCGTGATAGCCAGCAGGATAGCCGCGCACGCCGGAGACATCGTGAGGCTTGGCGGGAAGGCCCTCAGGTGGGACTTAGAGATCTCCAAAGCGAGGGCCTCTTTGGACTGGAGGACTCAATTTAAACTTGCCATCGACCCGGAAACAGCCATGAACATCCACAGGAGGGTGCCTTCAAGGAGCGGGGCTTGCTCGGTATGCGGCGAGTACTGCGTGTATCTCATACTCTCAAAGTTCTTTGGCCAGAGGGCGGAGCAAAGGAATTCTGCGAAGATCTGTCATCAAACTTCTTGAGCCGCAAGCATTTCTGCGTAGCTCTTGAGTATGACCTTCTTGTGCGAAAGCCCTAGGGCCGACAACACGCTTGCTATTCTATAATGGGCCTTCTCCACGTCATTTTCATCGACCAGCACTTCTACCTCTAGAAAGGATCCTAGGCCCATTACTTCGTCCACATTGACCGCGCACCCATTGAAGCGGAAGCTCGTCCTCCTCTTTCTAACAATCACGCTCTCCCTAAAGCCGAGCCCCCTTAAGAGGCGTAACATGTTGCCTTCATCTCCCTTCTTTATTCCCACCTCTACTTCTAGGTTCTCCTTCAGGTCCTCTGCAGTCCTTCTGCTCTTGAAGATCAGCTTGGCCCCGCTACTGCTCCTCCTTAGTTTAAGCGTCTTATCCGCGCCAAAGGAGGGGTCGTAGGAGCTTACGAAAAAGAGGTCCTCTTCCTCTTCCTCATGAATCCTCTCGAGAGGGCACAGATCCCTCAACATCTCTAAGATCTTCGACCTCTCTTCCTCGCTTATGGCTACCTTCGCCTCTACCTCTATCAACCCAGCCTCTCCTCTAACTGCAGGAGCAAGCTCGTTATAACCTCCACGCCCTCTCTTTTCTTTAGCTTCCTCTCCAACCTCTCGGCCTCGCATCTCATGCCAGACCTGTTGAGCATCTTCAATATCCTGGCTATGGCCTTAATGCCGTCCGAGTTCAGCTCGCCGTTGTTACTCATGGCGTCTAGGTTATCCACGAAGTCCTTTATCGCTCTCTTGATCTCGACAACGTACGTGTAGTCCCTCTTCATTTTTCTGGAACTCTCCCTAGCGCTGGCTTAGTTAAAGCTATCTACCCCATGTGAGTAGTAGTAACAGGCGCGAAGAATACGGTGGCCTCCTTTGTGCGGGATATTTGGATGCACGTCGCTCAGGGAAGGCGTCTCAAGGATTATTTACGATTCTCTTAAGAAGCTGGAATATAGGGGCTACGACTCCGTGGGTTTGGCCACGACGTACGGCGGGCACATATTCGTGAAGAAGGATCAGGGGAAAATAGAGGAAGTCGAGGGGAAGTTAGAGATAAGCAAGTTGCCTGGGAGGTGTGGAATAGGGCACACTCGATGGGCAACTCACGGGGCCCCCTCGAAAGAGAACGCCCATCCTCTGACGGACTGCGAAGGCAGGATAGCCGTAGTTCACAACGGCATCATCGAAAACTACTTAGAGCTACGCGAGAAGCTGGCCTCGGCGGGCCACAAGCTACGCTCTAGGACCGACAGCGAGGTCATAGCCCATCTGGTGGAAGAATTCCTCAGTAGGGGTTTGACGATAGAGGAGGCCGTCCGCCACGCAGCACTTTCGTTGAGAGGGTCTTACGCCTTCGCACTCATCTCAGCGCTTCACGACGACGCTATAGTCTGCGTTAGGATGGAGAGCCCCCTCGTCATAGGCATTTCGCGCGACTTCGTGTGTTGCTCGTCCGACGTCCCGGCCCTTCCCCCAAACGTGGAGAGCGTCGTAATCATGAACGATGGCGAGCTGGCCATCTTGACCCCCCAAGCAGTGACGATAAGGGACTTATGGTCGGGCCAACAACTGCCGCTCAAGCTCTTAAACAAGGAGAGCATAGGCGGCTTGGTGGACAAGGGAGGCTTCGCACACTACATGATCAAGGAGATACGCGAGCAACCCCAAGTGGCGCTCAACGTCATGAGTGCGCCGCGCGCTTTCATACTCAGGCTGGCCAACGAGCTCGTCAAGTCCGATAGGGTCTACCTCGTTGGCTGTGGGACCTCGTACCACGCGTGCATATTCGGCTCATACCTCTTACGCCTGATGGCAGACATAGATGCTCACCCCGTCGTGGCCTCGGAGTTTCACGATAGCTGTACAAGGATAACGCCCAGCACTGCCGTTCTGGCGATTTCGCAATCCGGGGAGACCGCCGACGTGTTACAGGTCTTGAGGGCCCTTCAAGACAAGGACGTCAAGTTGCTGGCCTTGACCAACGTTATGGGCTCCTCGATAACTAGGCTAGCCTCGCTATATGTAGGGCTTTACGCTGGGCCAGAAATAGGTGTCGCAGCGACCAAGACTTTCATCGCGCAACTCTTAATGCTCACGAGGATCAGCATAGAGGCGGCCCGGATCGAAGGGGTAAACCACGACTTGACCTCAAGCGCCGAGAGGTTTTTGAAATCTTCAGCATCTCTCATCGAAAAGGCTATACTGGTCAACGAGCTGCAGACCAAGGACGTAGCGATCGACTTGGCTTCGAAGACCAACGCTTTCTTCTTGGCTAGGGGCATAAACATAGTCACGGCCCTTGAGGGGGCCTTGAAGTTAAAAGAGATAAGCTATATTCACGCCGAAGGCTATCCTGCTGGCGAGTCAAAGCACGGGCCCATAGCCCTAGTAGAAGAGGGCTATCCCTGCGTCTTCGTATGCCCTCGCGATGAGACCTATAACAAGATCATAGGCAACATAATGGAGATGAAGGCTAGGGGGGCCTTTGTCGTCTCCTGCGTAGAAGAGGGCGACAAAGACGTCAAGGAGATATCGGACAGGACTTTCGTTCTCCCAGAGATAGAGCCTAAGCAGCTGACGCCCGTGCTCCATGTAATACCACTTCAACTCTTGGCTTATTACGCTGCGCTAGCTCGAGGTTGCGACCCCGACAGGCCCAGGAACCTCGCCAAGTCCGTTACCGTCACTTAACTTCTCTCAAGTCTATGGTGTCGAAGACGTCGGGACCCGTGCTGATTATGGTCACAGGGACCTTCAACTCATCTTCTACTTTCTCAACGAACTCTTTTACTTCACGCGGCAGTTGGTCGTACTTCCTGACCCTTGAGGCCGAGGGGAATAGTGCGTCTACCCTCGTGAGAGCTACTTGGGTTGCGCTATTGGCTATGATGGCTCTCTTCGCGAGCTCGAAGTTGAAGGGGGCAACCCTCCTCCTCCTACCAGTCACCGTCGCTACCTCGACCAGCCCCAGCCTCTCTGCCTCCTCTTCTGAGAGCTCACCCGGTAGAGGGCCTCCTCCAACTCTGGTGACGTAGGACTTGAAGACCACGATGACCTCGTCGACCATTTTGGGGCCTATGCCCACCTCGCTACAGACGGCTGAGGCTGTCGTGTCTCGGCTCGTGACATAGGGGTACGTCCCGTGGTACAAGGATAGGTAGTATCCTTGCGTGCCTTCGAGTAGCACGTTCTGGCCTTGCTGTATCGCCCTCCAGACGATCATGAGGACATCATCCAAGTACTTGCTCAGCTCTTTTACATCGCGAGCGAGCCTAGCCACCCTCCTTACTCTGTCGACTATCGCCGCTCCGACTCCTTGCCCTGTCGAGCCTATCTTAGAGATGAGAAACTGATCTTCCCTTTCCCTCCTTACGTGCTCGTCCTCGATTATGGATGCTTGAGGGTCTATCCTTAACCTATCCCCGGCGTTCGTGAGCTCTATCTCTCTCATTAAGACATCGATCCTCACGTTGGCCCCTGCGGCTATGCATAGCGTGGCACGAGGGTTTACGAATCCGCAGGGCACGATCCTCAATCTGTACTCCTTATTGTTGAAGACCACGGTGTGACCAGCATTTACCGAGCCCGTCCTGACAGCGACCCTTACGTCGTCCTTTAATGAGAGGTAGGCGCATACCTTCCCTTTTAGGGGGCCGAAGCCTTTCCCTCGTCTCCAAAGAAGCCTCCAACGACTACCGTTAACAAGCCTCAATCCCCCAGTATGGCTTCAAAACCTTTTCGTAGACCTCGTCCACGACTTTTAAGCCTTCCCTCTTCACCCTTTCAGAGGAAGTGGTCTTGCCCTCTTCTATCAGCGGCATACCTATGAAGTACGCTATGATATTGTAAATCCCTCGTGCAAGCCCAGGACCGTAACCCCCTTCGAGTACGAAGACGGCCCCCCTCGTCATCCCTTTGTCTATGAGCCCCTTGACGAGCTCGGCTATCTTGACGTACGAGTTTAGCGAGAGGCCCATGGACGTCAACGGATCGTCTTTATGTGCATCAAACCCCGCTGACAACAGCAAGACCTCGGGCTTATACTCTCTCAGCACCCTTTCTACCACTTTCTCTAAGACCTCTCCATAGACGTCGTCGCCTGTGAAAGGTGGAAGTGGGACGTTGATGTTGTAGCCCTCCCCCTCCCCCTCTCCCACCTCGTTGACGAATCCCGTGCCCGGATAAGCCGTCCTGCCATCTTGGTGAGTACTTATATATAGGACTGATCTGTCCCGGTAAAATATCTCCTGAGTACCGTTGCCGTGATGGCAGTCAAAATCAAATATCGCTACCCTCTTCAGCCCGCGCACCTCGATCAGGTGTTTCGCTGCTATGGCAACGTTGTTGAAGAGGCAGAAGCCCAGAGTCGGAGCCCCCAAAGCAGCTCCAGCCCTGCCCGCGTGATGCCCTGGAGGTCTCTCCAACACAAAGCAGACGTCAAAGCCCTTGTCCAAGACTTTCTCGCAACCGTATATGCTAGAGCCTGCAGCGTAAAGGGCTACCTCGAAGCTCTCTCTCGATATTTGAGTATCGGGATCTATGTACCTCGCGCCGCTCGCAACAGCTCTCTGTATATACTCGACGTAGTTCTCGTAGTGGACCCTCGTCACGTCGTTTAGCGAGGCCTTAACCGCCCTCTCCACCTTGACCTTGGCAAGGACGCCTCTTCTGTTGAGCTCCTTAATCACTTCCGCGAGCCTTTGAGGGCCCTCGGGATGGTAGGGGTCAGGATTATGCTTCATGAATATATCGTCATATACTATGCACAGCGAAGTCATCCAAGACACCAACGACCTCTATCTACGCTTTTTAAACTTTAAATAAGCTTCTCACGCGATTAAGAGAACGGTGCATGGTAGTTGAGCTCGAGGGTTGAGCTAAAGCCGACGCGAATGGAGCTGATAAACTTACGCCGTAGGAAGAGACTTGCGGAAAGAGGTCTAGCTCTTCTCAAGGAGAAGCGCGATGCTTTGGTGATGGAGTTGCTCTCATTGGCTAAGGAGTACCAAAACTTAATGCTTGAGGTTAGGGGGAAGCTCGAGAAAGCGCTGAACCAGTTGGCGCTGGCCAGAGCCCACATGGGGGTTTACAAGCTCAACGAGGTTATAGCCTCTCTAAGACCCCAAGTAGCTATAGAGGTCAAGACTAGGAATATAATGGGCGTCACGACTCCTGTGTTCAAACTCGTACAATTGGCTGAGGCTGGCGTCCCGCCATACAATTTGCTGGGCACGACGGCCTTCTTGGACGAAGCCGTGAAAGCGTTTAAAGATGCATTCACCTCAGTGATAAGGCTCGCCGAGATCCAAGCAGTCGCTAGGAGAATCGCGGAAGAGGTCGAGAAGGCTAAGAGAAGGGTTAACGCCCTTGAGAACATAGTGATACCGGCAATAGAGAGGAACATGAAGACCATAGAACTATATTTAGATGAGCGAGCCCGCGAGGACGTGTTCAGGTTGAGGTTGCTGAAGAAGAAGCGGGTGAAGAAGTAAGTATTCAGGCGCCCTTTAGGTACAGTATCGCTCTCGCGAGATCGCCCTTAGTGGCCTTTAGCGCTCTCCTAGCCTCCTCGAGACTTACGCCTGCTTGGGATGCGACTAGCTGAACGTCCTCCTCTGATACGCTTATCTCCTCCTCTATTGCTAAGCCCTTCTCCTCAACTTCGCCAATCACTTGAAAGATCGTCTGTCCTCCGACCTTCATACAAGTGACTTGGGGCTTTTTGATCACTAATTCTCTGTCCCGAAGCTTGATTATCACGCCCTCGACGCCCTCCACTTGTTCTATTGAGAGCCCTGCCCTCTTAACCGACTGCATTATCCTCTGCAATTCTCTCGGGCTTATCTTCACCTTCTACACCTCTTCTTACTTTTACCGCTACCCCTGAATTAAATGCTAGCATCTCGTAACTTGACAGCATAGCACGACCGACAGCGAGCAAGTTGTCATCTTCGTCTACCACAATGACTTCGTCACCACATCGAATTTCGGGGTCCACTTTAACGACGTGCTTTGCGAAAACACTCCTACCTTGCCTTATGAAGTCTCTGACGTCGTTCTTGACCACCACTCTAAGCCTTGGCGGCTTAAAACGTTCTTTCAGTAAGCGAGCGCCCTCGAGCGTCAAAGCTAGGAAACCGTCGTTCCACCTGATGGTTGCTAGAAGCCTGCCGTCGAGGTCATAGACGTACCGCGGCTTTCCCGTTCTCTTCGAGATCTCCACTTTCACTCCTCCTGAAGTCAGGGCCTCTCCGGCTCCCGGCCCGAACTGATAGTCAGCTCGCATCTTCACCAGTTCGACTAAGAACTTATCACTTAAATGGGCCACAACACATTTATCCCAAATTTCGCAAATTAATACCTATCAGCCGTAAGTGAGGTCTGTGCCATGTCGTGTGAGCTTTGCGGCAAACCAATTGTCGGCAAGCCTGTTAGAGTTTGGATCGAAGGCTCTCAGCTTATGGTATGCTCCCAGTGCTCCCGTTACGGCTCGATAGTAAGGCCGAAGGCTACGACCCGTCCTAAACAAATAGCGAAGCGCAGGGAGCTCAGCATGGGCCTCGAGAGCACCGTCCTCGTAAGCAACTACAACGTCCTCATTCGACAGGCTCGAGAGAATATGGGCCTCACGCAGGCTGACTTAGCGATGCTGATAGGCGAAAAGGAATCAATAGTGCGAAGGCTGGAGAGCGGTCGTATGGCCCCTACTTTGGAGTTGGCCAAGAAGATTGAAAAGGTGCTGAAGATAAGGCTGTACGAAGAAATTCGCCAGGAGCAAGAGCTGCCCAAGCCCCAAGGACTTCAACTGACATTGGGCGATGTGGCTGTGATAAAAGAGCGTAACAAATAAGTGAGGCCCCTAGCTCTAAGGCTTTGCCCTCAGTTCTTCTCCAGCTTCTCGACAATTTTCTTTAAGAAAAAGCTCACGTTAACTGCCTTCTTAGCGCTTATGGGCACGACATCGTAGTGACAGGCGATTCTCTTCACTAATTTGATGGACTTCTCAAGCCTAGAGTCGCCTACTAAGTCTATTTTGTTGGCGGCTACTATCAGAGGTTTGTTGTCACCTGCTACACCGGATACTATTGAAAGAGACGTCTTGAGTTTCCTCTCCATAATCGAAGGCGCCTCAGAGACATCTATGAGCAATGCTATTACATCGGCTAGCCTCAGCTCCACAAGTGTTGCATGAAAGGCATCAAGCACTAATTGGGGCATTTCATCGATGAACCCGAGGGAGTCCACGACTATGAAGCTCTTTCCGTAGGCGTCGACCCTCCTAGCGCACGTCTCTAACGTCGTAAAGGGGCCCAGCCCCGTCACCTTGCTCTCCTTGGCCAAGAGGTTGAAAAGAGTGGTTTTACCAGATTGCGTGTAGCCAGTCAGAGCAACTATGGGCAAGTCGACTTCCTTGCGCCTAATCACTACTTCCTCTTGCCTCTTTTTCAATCTCTCCAGCCTCTCCTCTATCACTTTGATCCTCTTCCGTGCAAACGATATATATGCCTCGTAAGGGTAGCTACCGAGAGACCCGAACCCCATCTTCTCGCTACCGAAGCCCTTTAGCCTCACAAGCTCTCGCGCCCAAGGCAAGGTGTACTTTAGCCTCGCGAGCTCGATCTGAAGCTTGGCTTCTGATGTGAAGGCCCTCTTGTCGAAGATGTCGAGGATTAACAGCACCCTGTCCAGTATGTTCACGTCTAGCCCCAGCTCCTTCTGCAACCTGAAGTACTGTCCGGGCTTTAGCTCGTTGGCGAATAGCACCGTCTTGACTCCGTACTTCTTCACCCTGTCCTTAAGCTCTCGAAGCTTCCCTGGTCCTATCAAGTAGCCAGCGTGCGGGTTGCTCCTTATCTGTACCACCTTGTCAACGATGAGGTATCCGCTGTTCCTCGCTAGCTCTTCCACTTCGCGCAATCTGAAGTCATCGCCCTTCTGGAAAACCCCGACTATTACGGCCTTCTGCAAAACCCCTCTTCACCTTAAGACCCTGATTTTCTTGCCCCTGACGCAGGGCTCGATTTCGATCCTCCCTCCCTCAAACTTAAAGTTGAACTCATCCCCCTCGTATAACCAGTCTAAGAATACTGCCAGGGCAGCCACCTCGCTATGAGGTTGATTGGTTATGGAGACGTTGTAGTCAGCCACCTCGTAGAAGTACCTGGGGACCTTTGGCCCTCCCACAAGCACCAACAACTTACTCTTGCCTCTAATTTCCTCTATGAGTTGGGGTAAGGGTATGCCATACATCGTCAAGTGAACTACGCAAAAGCCTTCCTTCTTGGCTTCTTTTATCGCGCTCATCAGATCAACGCCCGTCTTTACGGCGAAGCTTCCGCCAAAGGCTTCATTCACCTGAGCTATTTTTCTCTCCAAGCTCTCGTCCTTCGTGTCAAACCAAGCCTCGTGAGCTCCGAAGGCTCGAGCTACGAGGGCTAAGTGCGTGCTAACTCTCTTGTCCCGCGAAGGCCTATGACCATACCTTAGCACTATTATCTTGATCTTGCACACTGGATAGTAACTGGGTCAGCATTTTTAAACTTGCTAGGGGCTCTATAAGTCAGGTGCAAGAACGTAATGGTCTCCAGAGCGCCAGTGCACTACGACAAGAAGTCTTCAGACGTGTTGATGAGGCTAATTAGTTTGCTCTGCGGCGAAGACGCCGTCAAAGTGGTCAAAGTAATGCTAAACGAGAGCGAGGTGATCGACGAGTTCATAGCCGAGAAAACCGGTATGAGGCTTAATCAAGTCAGGCGAATACTCTACGACCTCCTCGACAAGCGCATAGTGACCTACAGGAGGGAGATCGATGAAGAAAAAGGCTACTTCCTCTACTTTTGGTCTTTAAACAAAGAGGGTCTGAGAGAGATCGTGAAGGAAAGGAAGAAACTCGTCTTAAACAGGTTGCGTGAGAGGCTTCAATATGAAGAGCAGAAGGTCTTCTTCGTGTGCCCAAACGGTTGTGGTGATAGAATACCGTTCGAAAGGGCTCTGGATCAGCAGTTCAAGTGCTTTCAGTGCGGCGCAATGTTGCAGAACTTCGACAACCAGAGGATAATCGAAAAGCTTAAGGCGAAGATCGAGGCCCTGGAGAAAGATCCGTAGACGCGCACCGAGTTTACGCCTCTACCACTATCAGCTGAAGGTAAAGTTGCGCAAGGTTTATCTCGCCTTAAGAGTCAGACGCACTTTGTGTGAGTGCCTATGAAGTACATATTCATCACAGGGGGTGTCCTGTCAAGCGTAGGCAAGGGGGCCGTGACGGCATCAATAGGCAAAATGTTACAGGTCAGGGGCTTCTCCGTAACGGCGATAAAGATAGACCCATAGGCCTGTGAGGCCGGGTAGACATAAACGTCGACGCCGGGACCATGAACCCATAGGCTCTAAGCTCGAGCTTAGAGCCGGGCATACATGCACGGCGAGGTCTTCGTGACAGAGGATGGAGGCGAGGTAGACCTGGATCTCGGCCACTACGAGCGCTTCCTCGACGTAGACTTGTCGAAGGACAACAACATCACGACGGGCCAAGTCTACATGGCTGTCATAGAGGCCGAGAGGAAGGGCAAGTACCTCGGCAAGTGCGTGCAAATAATACCGCACATAACCGACGAGGTGAAGAGAAGGATACGATCTGTGGCCCAGAGGAGCAACGTTGACGTGACGCTCATCGAATGCGGGGGCACTACGGGAGACATAGAGGGCCTCCCATTCCTTGAGGCCATCAGGCAGATGAGACTCGAAGAGGGCCCCTCAAATACCCTCTTCGTCCACGTGGCCCTCGTGCCAATACTTGAGGTTACCGGAGAGTTCAAGACGAAACCCCTCCAGCACAGCGTGCAGGAGCTCAGGCGCATCGGCATACAGCCCGACGTAGTGGTAGCGCGGTGCAAATACCCGCTGGACGAAGACTCCAAGAAGAAGATAGCGCTTTACAGCAACGTCCCTGAAGAAGCTGTCTTCACCTCTTACGACGTCGAGTGCATATACGAGTTGCCGATGATATTGGACGAGCAAGGAATGGGTAATTACATATGCAGGCGACTGATGTTAAACAACGCTCAAGCAGATTGGTCTCCTTGGAAAGAGGTGGTGATGAGATACAAATTCCACAGGTATGAAGTCAACGTCTGTATGTGCGGCAAGTACACGAAGTTGAAGGACTCCTACATAAGCATAATAGAAGCCCTAAAGCACGCAGGCGCATTCCTTGAAACCAAAGTCAACATGACTTGGCTTGAGGCCACGCTACTCGATCAAGGCGAAGAGATACCGAAAGAGTACCGAGAGATTTTGGACTCGTGCGACGGTGTAGTAGTTCTGCCGGGCTTTGGAGCACGCGGTGCCGAGGGGAAGATAAAGGTCATCAAGTACGCGAGGGAGAACAAGATCCCCTTCTTGGGCATATGTTTTGGGATGCAATTGGCCGTGGTGGAGTTTGCGAGAAGCGTCGCACGTCTTAAGGGCGCGAACACGACGGAGCTGGACCCATCTACGAGCCACCCAGTTGTGGACTTACTACCTGAACAACATCGCGTCGAGGAGATGGGCGGAACGATGAGACTGGGGGCCCAAGCCGCAGTTCTCGAGCCTGGAACCAAGGTGTACGAGCTCTACGGTAGGCCGATAATATTCGAGAGGCATAGACACCGGTACGAGATAAACCCAGCCTATTGGTCACTCCTTCAGAGCTACGGCATGGTCTTCTCAGGATATAGCGTCGACAAGCGGAGGGTCGAATTCATCGAGCTCAAAGATCATCCGTTCTTTGTGGCGACGCAAGCGCACCCAGAGTTCAAGTCGAGGCCGAACAGGCCCTCGCCCCTGTTCTACGGCTTTGTCAAGGCCTGCTTGGAGCGCAGGCTCAGGAGGTCGGTTGTTCTCGATAGCTCTATTAAGAGCCCCTGAGACCTTCGTAGGCCCTCCGCATCGTCGTTATGAACCTCCTCGTGGCCTCCTCAGGGTTGGACGACCTGGTTATCGCCGAGCCCACTATTATTATCTTACAACCGCGCTTGACCAACTCGTTTACGTGCTCCAGCCTCACGCCGCCCGCCACGGCCACGGGGACCTTGACGCTCTTCACTATCTCCTCGAGCATGTCCATCTTCTTGGTCACGTCCCTCTCCCTCATTTGCACGCTAATGCCCATGTGGACGCATATCATATCACACCCGAGCCTCTCCACCTCCTTAGCCCTCGTGAGGGGGTCGGGCACGTTTATCAGGTCGCACATAACCTTGACGTTGTACTTCCTAGCGGCGCCCACGGCATCCTTGATCGTGTAGTCGTCAGTCGCACCCAGTACTGTTACCACGTCGGCTCCAGCCTCGGCCGCTAGCTCGACCTCAAGCCAGCCGGTGTCAAAGGTCTTTAGGTCGGCGACTATGGTGGCGTAGGGGAACCTCCTCCTGAACTCCCTCACGGCCTCTAGGCCAGCGGACTTTATGAGAGGCGTCCCCACCTCGATGATCTCGGCCCCACCTCTGTAACAGGCCTCAGCTATGTTCAAGCCGTCCTTCAAGTACCTCTCGTCTATCGCCACTTGAAGCTTGGGCCCCGTGTACAGGGGCTCTAAGCTCAATTGATGCAACTTCTTGTCCATCGGCACCCCGTCGTAGTTCCAGCCTCTGACCATGTAGTAGGCGTCGAGGAGCCTCGCCAAGTCGACGACCTCCCCCTTAGCTGGCCCCTCCTTCAACGGCTCCCTGAGAAACCTGAGCGGCAGGACGTCGTGCGACCTGTCGAATCCCTCTCTGACGTTGAACAGCCTCTCCAAGTTGTAGATCCTCTCCCCTATCTTGTAGAACTCCTCCTCGTCAACGTAGAAGCCCGTCGCGGTGGTCAAGAGCCTCGCGTAGTGCGTAGGCTCGTAGGCCAGCGTCGAGAAGAGCGCCAACATCGTGTACTTGCACATCACCAGCGAGTCGATCACGGCCGAGACATCTTGGAGCCTCTTGACTAGCTCGGCCTTGCCTTCGTATGACAAGGGATCTATGTACCTTGGCACCCCGAGTATCTCGCTCATCACAGCGTAGGCCCTTAGGTGACAGCCTCCCCTGTTGGAGGTGGCGTAGGCCAGCGCCATTCCCTTGGCCCCCCGCGGGTCGTAGGCTGGTAGCTCGAGCCCCTTCACGTGAGCAGCTATGTCCTCCACGCCAATGACCTTCGCTATCCTGCGGACACCCTCGCTTGCCAGCTTTCCGAGCCCCCTCTTATAGGCTGTGTCCACGATGAGCTTCAGCAAGGCGTCTGAATTGCCAAAGTTTAGCTTTAAGTCTATCTCACCTAGCTCTTTGAGGAGCCCTCTTCCGTAACACTCCATGAGGAACCCTATGGTGTTGCCCATTGAAATGGTGTCTATGCCAAGCTTGTTACAGAGGTCGTTCGCGCGCGCTATGACGTTTATATCCGATATGCCGCAGTTCGGCCCCAAGGCCCACACGCTCTCGTACTCGGGCCCCGACGACACTACTTCCTCCCCAGCGAACTTGTACTTTATCAGGCGGGCGCAAGCTATCGGACAGCCGTAGCATGCCGTCCTCCTCACGAGCATGGTCTCAGTGATCCTCTCCCCGCACACGTCCTCAGCCTTTTCGAAGAAGCCCCGCGTGAAGTTGTAAGAGGGCAGCACACCCGCCTTATTCATCAAGTGCACGAGGAACGCCGTTCCGTAGCGCCCCAAGCTGTCCCCGGTTATGGGATTTCCCCTTAGGACCTCCAAGGTCCTCTTAACCTCCTCGTTAAACGCCTTGGGGTTCGCGACGGCGATCTCGCCCGTGCCCTTGACGGCCACGGCCTTCAGGTTTTTAGAGCCCATTACCGCGCCTAAGCCACCCCTGCCCGCAGCTCTGTGCCCCTCGCTTATGATGCAGGCAATTTTAACCTGATTTTCGCCTGCGGGGCCAATACAGCAAACTTTGACGTCGTCGAGACCGACGTCCTTCTTAATCGCCTGCACGGTGGCGTCTGTCTCGAGGCCCCACACGTCGCTTGCGTCCCGTATCTCGGCCCTGCCTTCGCTCACAAACAGGTACACGGGGCGGGGGCTCCTCCCCTTGACTATTATGCCGTCAAAGCCTGCCCTCTTCAGCTCGGGACCCCAAGACCCTCCGCAGTGAGAGTCGAAGACGGTATTCGTCAGAGGAGACTTGGAGGAGACCACGAACCTACCCGATGCGGGGGCCCTAGTCCCAGTCAGGGGCCCGGTCATGAACACCAAAACGTTGTCCTCGCTCAAGGGGTCAATGCCCGGCTTCAATAGATCGAAGAGGAGCTTCGCGGCATAGCCCCTACCGCCTACGAACTTCATGGCCACGTCCCAGTCTAGGTCTACGATCGCCACGTCACCTTTAGTCAAATCCACTTCGAGCACTTTCCCAACGTAGCCACCCAACCTTAGTCCCCAAGCTTTTTTCCTCCCCTCCCCTAATTTTTTTAAGATATAGTTGAGGGATCGTCGTGAAAGTCAAGCTGGAGGTTTACGGCTACCTGAGGGATCTCATGGGCTGGAGGAGCGTCGAGCTAGACCTCGCCGAAGACTCAACCGTGGGGCAGTTGCTTGAGCTGCTTGTCGATCAGAGGCCCGAGATCAAGGAATTGATCTTCGAAGGAGAGAGCCTGAAGAGCTATCTGAAGGTCTTGGTGGATGGTAGGGACTGCAGAGCCCTTGGAGGGCTTAGAGCCAAGCTCAAGGACGGCTCGACCGTCTCCATATTCCCTCCGGCTGGTGGGGGTTAGCAAGCGGTTAACCACTAGGCTTAGGCCCAGCCGTAGCCCCTCTCCCTCTTCCTTAGGCTCAAGCACTGAGGGTCTGGCTTCTCGCTATGCCTCTTCGCATCGCTGAGGCCCACGAAGACGGCCCCGCAATACTTGCACCTGAAAACCCTTCCCACGTTGTTCATGCGCGTCAGCTCTATGTCCTTCGGGAGCTCCTCACCGCTCAAGCGCTAGGACCCTCCTCAACTCCATCTCCTCGCCCTCATAAAGCCCTTTCTTCTCGAGGCCGTATCTCCTGAGAGGCTTCGCCAAGTGCCTCATCGACCTGGGCGGAGGCGTGTACACGCCCTCCATGAAACTCCTTGAACGCTTTGACAACAGTTTGCGGGCGTCGATGCTCCTGAACCCGCACCTCTTGCACTTGTAGCCTCCGCACCTCCCCATACTCTTGAGCCTCTTCCCGCACCTCGGGCAAGGGGGGTTCACCTCTACGACCTCCTCCCTCGCCCTCAAGACCACGAGCTTCTCTACGTTCAGCGACAGGACTTCCGAGCTTGGGAGCCTCCTCAAGCCTCCGCAGACCTCGACTTCGTCGCCCTCTTTGAGCTTTTCGGCTACAGCCCTCACGATACCCGATGGTTCGTAGGCTACGCAACATATCTCGGCCTTACCGTCTGAGAGCTTGAAGACCACGTGCCCTCCCTTCATGACAATGGGATTGGACGCCACCCTCCCCTCGATGGATATCGAGGAGTAGGGCTCCGCCCCCTCTACGCTCTTCACTTTCATGTAGTGACAATCAGTTCCTTGATTGCTCCTGAATAGCAAACGGCCAACGGTCTTCGTGCGGACCCTCAGAATGCTTAGAGCTTTCGTCAGGGTCTCCGGGTCCTCCCCCCTAATCCCGTAGAGGACTGGGTCGGGGCCGTGGGGCGTCAGGAGGACCCTCCCAGTCTCCGGGTCAACGTTATTGAAGGTGTAGGGCCACGTCTCGAACTCCAAGGCCCAGACGCTGTCGTAGTCCACGAGCCTAGGAGCCCCCTCCTCTCTATAGGCCAACACCTCGTACGTGTAGTCCCCCTTAGTCAGAGAGCCTATCGCCGCCAACGCCCCTATGAGTCCCAAGCCACTCCTCGTCTTGATGACCTTGACGTCGTGCTCCTCCGCTAGGTCCTGAGCCTCTCGTAGCGTTACAACGCGGGTCAGGGCTCTTTCGTAGAAGGTCGAGAAATCTCCGTGCAACTCTCCATAGAGCAAGGCGATCGCTGGGTCGCAGTCGTGGAACTTGTCGGTGTAGCTCCTGAGCCTCAGCTCGAGGAGCCTCTCGAAGGTCGCGACCTCATCGCTCCGGATCTTCAACCTCAAGCACACGGCACCGTTGCCGCGCGTTCTCCAAGGGATGTTGGGGTTCAACCTCACCAACAAGGGGTAGTCCAGCAACCTGACGTGGAGCCTTTCGGTGGCGTCTCTCAAGACCTCGAAGACGAAGTGAGTCGTACAGCCGCCCCTCCACGAATCGACGCTGTCCACTCCCACGTGCAATACGTCGTACGTCAACTCGTAGCCTCCAAGTCCTGGAGGAGACATGCCCTTTTAAGTTTAAATACTTGAAAAGGGCCTTCCTAACTTGGGTGCCGGGAGAGGTCGGGCAGCCCTCGGGTGCCGTCGTGCACCTGAGGAAAGTCCCCCTCCGTCGGGGAGCGCGGCGCCGTGAGGCGCCAGCCGAGAGGCTGGGGCAAAGCCAAAGAAACGATACGTCCACCAGTGCGTGGCGATGATTGGTCCAAGGCCTTGAGGACGCTGGTGGAAGCGTTGAAACGCGGCGACCCCCGCGCGGAACAAGGCGAGCCGCCATGAGGTCCCCGACGAGCGGCGAGCCGCATAGTCGAATGCTGCCCGAACAGAAGGGGGATTACGAACCTCACCCGGCACCCCTCATAGGCTCCAAGCAACGGCCCTACGGACGGCCCACAGCCGCCTCAGCCCTCTCGATGTGACGTAAACAATATATAGGGTGCGATCGCTATTTCTTCTGCGCCCACGGTGGCGGTGTCGAACGGACTGTGAAGGGCCTTCGTCGCCCCTAGGATGAGAGTTCGACCTCCAGCCGTGGGATATCTGTGGGGATCCAAACAAACCGGGCCGTCGAGGGCTCGGATGTTTGGGTCCGACGTGGGGTTGGCGGAGCCCGTCCGCAAGATGAACCCGCCTCAGGCTTGCGGCCGTCCTCCGAATCCGGTTGATCCTGCCGGACCCGACCGCTATCGGGGTGGGGCTAAGCCATGCGAGTCGTGCGCCCCGGGCTGGCGGGGCGCGGCGCACGGCTCAGTAACACGTGGCCAACCTACCCTCGGGACGGGGATAACCCCGGGAAACTGGGGCTAATACCCGATAGGCGATGGCTCCTGGAATGGGCCATCGCTGAAAGGGGCCTGGGGCCACGCTCTCCAGGTCCGCCCGAGGATGGGGCTGCGGCCCATCAGGTAGTTGGCGGGGTAACGGCCCGCCAAGCCGATAACGGGTACGGGCCGTGAGAGCGGGAGCCCGGAGATGGGCCCTGAGACAAGGGCCCAGGCCCTACGGGGCGCAGCAGGCGCGAAACCTCCGCTATGCGGGAAACCGCGACGGGGTCACCCCGAGTGCCGCCCGAAGAGGGCGGCTTTTCCCCAGTGTAACAAGCTGGGGGAATAAGCGGGGGGCAAGTCTGGTGTCAGCCGCCGCGGTAATACCAGCCCCGCGAGTGGTCGGGACGCTTATTGGGCTTAAAGCGTCCGTAGCCGGTCCAGCAAGTCTCCCCTCAAATCCCACGGCCCAACCGTGGGGCTGGGGGAGATACTGCTGGGCTAGGGGGCGGGAGAGGCCGAGGGTACTCCCGGGGTAGGGGCGAAATCCTATAATCCCGGGAGGACCACCAGTGGCGAAGGCGCTCGGCCAGAACGCGCCCGACGGTGAGGGACGAAAGCTGGGGGAGCAAAGGGGATTAGATACCCCCGTAGTCCCAGCTGTAAACGATGCGGGCTAGGTGTTGGGCGGACTTCGAGTCCGCCCAGTGCCGCAGGGAAACCATTAAGCCCGCCGCCTGGGGAGTACGGCCGCAAGGCTGAAACTTAAAGGAATTGGCGGGGGAGCACCACAAGGGGTGAATGCTGCGGTTTAATTGGAGTCAACGCCGGGAACCTTACCGGGGGCGACAGCAGGATGACGGCCAGGCTGACGACCTTGCCAGACGCGCTGAGAGGAGGTACATCGCCGTCGCCAGTTCGTGCCGTGAGGTGTCCGGTTAAGTTCGGCAACGAACGAGACCCCCACCCCCAGTTGCTACCGCGTCCCTGCGGGGGCGCGGGCACTCTGGGGGGACTGCCGGCGCTGAGCCGGAGGAAGGAGGGGGCCACGGCAGGTCAGCATGCCCCGAAACCCCCGGGCTACACGCGGCATGCAATGGTGGGGACAATGGGTTCCGACCCCGAAAGGGGGAGGCAATCCCATAAACCCCACCTCAGTTGGGATTGAGGGCTGCAACTCGCCCTCACGAACATGGAATCCCTAGTAACCGCGCGTCACCATCGCGCGGTGAATACGTCCCTGCTCCTTGCACACACCGCCCGTCGCTCCACCCGAGTCGAGCTCGAGCGAGGCTCGGCTCCGTGAGGGGCCGGGTCGAACTCGAGCTCGGCGAGGGGGGAGAAGTCGTAACAAGGTGGCCGTAGGGGAACCTGCGGCCGGATCACCTCCTTACTACCGGGACGGGCTCCGCCACCCCACCTCAAAATCCTACTCAACCTCCTTGATGCAGCCCAAGAAGGGCGGCCCTTCTTGGGCGAAGGGCGGAGCGAGTTTCGATGAGCCATGACCGCCGCGCATAGGCCTACGCACTGCCCGAAGCTCGTGGGCTCAATGGTGGCACGGACGCCGCCTGGTGGATGGCTCGGCTCGGGCGCCGACGAAGGGCGCGGCAAGCGGCGATATGCCCCGGGTAGGCGCATGCAGCCGTCGATCCGGGGATCCCCGAATGGGACCTCCTGCCACGGGTTAATAGCCCGTGGCGCTCGGGAAAGCAACCGACGTTGATGGGGTTGCGAGTACCGAGTGGGAACCCCCCGAACGGAAACATCTTAGTAGGGGGAGGAAGAGAAACCAACCGGGATCCCCTGAGTAGGGGCGACCGAAAGGGGGAGAGCCCAAACCAAACCCCTCGGCGAAGAGTCGAGGGGGGTGTGGTGTTACCGGGACTCGGTGACGCCCCCAGCCCGTGAAGGCGAAGTGGCCTGGAAAGGCCCGCCGTAGAGGGTGATAGCCCCGTAGCCGTAAGCGGGCGGGGTCGTGATCCGAGCTCCAGAGTACCACGGCTTGGTTTTGCCGTGGGAAGTCGGGAGGCACCGACTTCCAAGGCTAAATACGTCCCGAGACCGATAGCGCACTAGTACCGTGAGGGAAAGCTGAAAAGCACCCCGAGAGGGGGGTGAAAAGAGCCTGAAACCAGGCGGCTACAGGAGGCTCGGCCGTCAAGGCCCCTCGCCGAAGGAAAGCTCCGGCAACGGGCGAGTACGAGGCGAGGGGATCCGCGGTCGAGCCTTCCGTCTAGAAACACGGGCCGGGGAGTTTGCAGCTGTGGCGAGTCTAAGGGGGCTTAAGCCCCGAAGGCGAAGGGAAACCGACATGCCCGCAACCGGCATCCCTACCTTGTGCTGGGCGCGTGACTCGTGAGCGCGCTCCGCGCAAGGCAAATGCCGGTGAGGGGCGGGGTCCGCCAGGGCCCGGAGCCACAGCTGCAAGACCAGAAACCGGGCGATCTAGGCCTGGGCAGGGTGAAGCGGGGCGAAAGCCCCGTGGAGGCCCGAAGGGGTTCTGACGTGCAAATCGTTCCCCTGACCTGGGCCTAGGGGCAAAAGACCAATCTAGCCCGGTGATAGCTGGTTCCCCCCGAAGTGGGTCGCAGCCCAGCCCGCCCAGAGGTGGCCGGTGGGGTAGGGCACTGATTGGGGGGCCAAGGGCCGAAAGGCCCAGCCTCCCTTTCAAACCCCGAATCCGCCGGCGCCTTAGAAGGGCGGAGTCGGGTGTGGGGGGTAAGCTCCCACGCCGAAAGGGGAACAACCCAAACCGGGGTTAAGGCCCCTAAGTGCCGGCTAAGTGTTAACGGCAAAGGGCGTCCTCGGCCTGAGACAGCGGGGAGGTAGGCTTAGAAGCAGTTACCCTTTAAACAACGCGTAACAGCGGACCCGCCGAGGCCGAGGGCCCCGAAAATTGACGGGGCTCAAGCCGGCCGCCGAGACCCCGGGGGACCCCTTGGGGGGTCATCCGGTAGGGGGGCGTCCCACGTGGGCAGAAGCCGGGCCGTGAGGTCCGGTGGACCACGTGGGATTGCAGATCCCGGCGGTAGTAGCAGCCTAGCCGGGTGGGAATCCCGGCCGCCGAAAGGGCCAGGGTTCCTCAGCAACGCGTCCTCGGCTGAGGGTTAGCCGGTCCTAAGGCGGGCCCTAAGTCGGTCCCGCCGAAAGGGAAGCCGGTTAATATTCCGGCGCCGTGGGGGTACGATCGCGGCGACGCAGGCCCAGCCTCCGACGCTTCGGGATAGGCCGAGCGGGGCCGCCGCCCCGTCTAACCCCTGAAGCCTGGGGAGTGCCGTAAAGGCGAGAACCAGGCGAAGGGGGGAATGGCCGCCCGTATGGGCGGTTCGGCTGATTCCCGGGGCCCATGAAAAGGGGGCTGGGAAGGATCCCCCACGACCGTACCGAGAACCGACACTGGTGCCCCTGGGTGAGTAGCCTAAGGCGTGTCGGGATCACCCCGGGCCAGGGAACTCGGCAAGTTAGCCCCGTAACTTCGGGAGAAGGGGTGCCTGGGGTCCTGGGCGAGAGCCTGGGGCCCTAGGTCGCAGTGACAAGGGGGACCCGACTGTTTAATAAAAACATAGGTCCCCGCAAGCCCGAAAGGGTGTGTACGGGGGCTGAATCCTGGCCACTGGCGGTCCGTGAACCCCGGGTCCAACCGGGCGAAGCGCCGCCGAAGGCCGGGAGTAACTCTGACTCTCTTAAGGTAGCCAAATGCCTTGCCGGGTAAGTTCCGGCGTGCATGAATGGATCAACGAGGTCCCCACTGTCCCGGCCCGGGGCCCGGCGAACCCACCTCCTGGTGAAGAGTCCAGGGACCCCCGGTGGGGCGAGAAGACCCCGTGGAGCTTTACTGCAGCCTGCCGCTGGGGTACGGTTGCTGGTGCGTAGCGTAGCTGGGAGCCGGTGAAGCGCCCTCTCTGGGGGGCGTGGAGGCGCCAATGAAACACCAGCCACTGGCGACCGTGCCTCTAACCGGGGCGTTAGCCCCGGGACAACGGCAGGTGGGCAGTTCGGCTGGGGCGGCACGCCCTCGAAAGGATATCGAGGGCGCCCAAAGGTCGGCTCAGGCGGGTCAGAACCCCGCCGTAGAGGGCAAGGCCAAAAGCCGGCCTGACCAGACCCTTGAACGCAAGGGGTCTGGCCGGGAAACCGCGGCCTAGCGAACGCTCGTGCCCCCTTCGGTGGGGGCCGGGCATGACAGAAAAGTTACCCCGGGAGTAACCGGCTCGTCGCGGGCGAGAGCCCACATCGACCCCGCGGATTGGTACCCAGACGTCGTCTCTTCCCATCCTGGGGGTGCAGCAGCCCCCAAGGGTGGGGCTGCCCGCCCATTAAAGGGGAACGTGAGATGGGTTTAGACCGTCGTGAGACAGGTCGGTCTCTACCTGCCGGGGGTGCTGGCCGCCTGAGGGGAAGGCGCCCTCAGTACGAGAGGAACGGGGCGCCGTGGCCTCTAGTCTACCGGTTGTCCGGTAGGGCATCGCCGGGCAGCCACGCCATAGGGGATAAGGGCTGAAAGCATCTAAGCCCGAAGCCCTCCCCGAGACGAGGCGGCCGTTCCCGCGCAGGGCCTATGGCGGGCGACCGCTATAGGCCTGCGGGACGAGGGCTCCCGTAGAAGACGGGGTTGATGGGGCGGGGGTGTAAGCACCGAGGCCGAAAGGCCGAGGTGTTGAGCCTGCCGCTCCCAATCGCCCGAGGCCACGATTGGGCCCACGAGCGGGCAAAAGCGCGTAGGCCCGTGCGCGGCGGCTTCTCTTTCCTTACTCTCCTTATGAGCAAAATTTTAAGAGCCCTCAGCGGTGTCTCTCACTTTGGGCTCGTAGCTCAGCATGGTCAGAGCGCTCGGCTGATAGCTGGTGTCAGAGACCGAGAGGTCGGGGGTTCAAGTCCCCCCGAGCCCACCACACCACGTTGGGCGGGGCCGGTAGATCAGCCTGGTGGATCGCCCGCTTCGCAAGCGGGAGGTCGCGGGTTCAAGTCCCGCCCGGTCCACCAAAGCTCCTAGTCCGAGATCTCGAGCTTTAGAGCCGAGAGTTTAAAGCGTAGTCCTTCTTATTTAACCAAGCTTTGAGCTCAACGACGGTGTGAGAGAATGAAGGGCTTGGGCAACTTTGACCCCAAGGCCTACGAGCCCAAGTGGATCGAGTACTGGGAGAAGAGGGGCATATACTCCTTCAATAGGTCGCTCTTGGACATCAAGCCCGCGTACGTCATCGACACCCCTCCTCCATATCCCAGTGGGGAGTTCCACGTGGGCAACGCGTTGAACTGGTGCTACATGGACTTCGTTGCGAGGTACAAGAGGATGCGAGGTTTCAACGTCTACTTCCCGCAGGGCTGGGACTGCCACGGCCTGCCCACCGAGGTCAGGGCCGAGAGGACGCTGGGGGTCAGAAAGAGAGAGCTGGACCCCAAGAAGTTCAAGGAAATATGCATCAAGCTAACTGAAGAGTGGATAAAGCCGATGAGAGAGGCCATCAGGCGCCTGGGCTTCTCGGTTGACTGGAGCCTCGAGTACAAGACCATGGACCCCAGCTACTGGAGGAAGACTCAGCTGTCCTTCGTCCTCCTGTACGAGAAGGGCCTCATCTATAGAGGCGAGCACCCGGTGAATTGGTGCCCTCGCTGCGAGACGGCGATAGCTGAGGCCGAGATAGAATACGTCGAGAGGGAGACGACGCTCAACCACATAGCCTTCGATGTCGAGGGAGGAAGGACCATAGTGATAGCCACGACAAGGCCGGAGCTCCTGTCCTCCTGCGTGGCCGTATTCGTCAACCCGCTCGACGAGAGGTACAAGGACTACGTGGGGCTCAAGGCGAGGGTCCCCATATACGGCAGGGTCGTGCCGATAACGGCCGACGGAGAGGTCGACATGGGCTTTGGCTCCGGAGCGGTCATGGTGTGCACCTACGGAGACAAGGTTGACGTGAAGTGGCAGAAGCGCCACGGGCTCCCGGTCGTGACCTCCATAACTGAGGACGGCAGGATGAACGAGAACGCAGGACCCTACGGCGGGCTGACGATCGAGGAGGCCCGTAAGAGAATAATCAAGGACCTAAGGTCGATGGGCTTGTTGTTGAAGCAAGAGCGAGTAGTTCAACGAGTAGGCACTTGCTGGCGTTGCCACACTCCGATAGAAATACTGCCGAGGACCCAGTGGTTCATGAAGACCACGGCTTTAAGGGACCTCGTGGAGGAGAAGGCGGAGAGGATAACTTGGATCCCCCAGTACGCCAAGCAGAGGCTTCTCGACTGGGTCAGGTCCGCTGAGTGGGATTGGGTGATATCGAGGCAGAGGGTCTTCGCAACACCGATACCAGCTTGGTACTGCAAGAAGTGCGGCCAGGTCATAGTTGCGAGGCCGGAATGGCTTCCCGTGGACCCTAGGGAGCAGCAACCGCCCATTGAGAGCTGTCCAGCCTGCGGCTCGCGCGAATTCGTGGGAGAGAGCGACGTGATGGACACTTGGATGGACTCTTCCATAACCTGCGCCGTGATAGCTGGCTGGCCCGACGACATGGAGCTGTTCAGCAAGCTCTACCCCAGTGACTTGCAGCCCAACGGCTACGACATAATAAGGACGTGGGACTACTACTTGCTGGTGAGGCACCTGGCGCTCTTCGGCCAAATCCCCTACAAGGTCGCGCTGATCAACGGCATGGTCAGGGGAACCGATGGGAGGATGATGCACAAGTCCTACGGCAACTACATAGAGGTCAGAGAGGTCGTCGAGAAGTACTGTGCTGACGCTCTGAGGCAGTGGGCCGCCAGCGGCTCCACGGGCTACGACATAAGGTTCAGGTGGGAGGACGTCGACTACGCCTGGCGCTTCCTGATAAAGCTCTGGAATGCCTCGCGCCTCGTCCTGTCCAACGTCGCAGACTACGATCACTCGAAACCTGGCGAGCTGAAGCTCTTAGACATATGGCTCTTGACCAAGTTGAGGAAGGTCGTGGAGCGGGTCACGGGTGCCATGGAGGAGATGCGGTTCAACGACGCCCTTGACGCCGTCAGGAACTTTGTCTGGCACGTCTTCTGCGACCACTACCTGGAGGCGGTCAAGTACAGGCTCTACGGCCAGAGCACGGCGGAGAGCAAGAGGGCAGCGCAGTACACCCTCACGAAGTCCCTCTACGTGGTGCTAAGGTTGCTAGCCCCCTTCTGCCCCTTCATAACTGAGGAGATATATCAAGCGGGCTTCAGGGAGAAGATTGGGGTCGACAGCATCCACTTGACCCCGTGGCCCGACCCCTTGGAGTGCGAGTTCAACGAGGACCTCGAGGCCAAGGGGGACGTGGTCGCGTCCACGATAGCGGCCGTCAGGAGGACCAAGGTGAGGAACAGACTATCTCCGGGTCATCCCTTGAGGGTCCTGCGGATAGGAGCCTCCTCCTTTGTCGAGGCAATTAGACTCGGGTTTGAGGACATAAAGGGGACTTGCCGAGCGAAGGAGCTCGTGATAGTCGATAGCCTGGACGACGGGATGGCGGTTGACGAGTACCCCGAGATAAAGTTCACCTTCCAAGCCGAGTGAGGGCGATGTCGGTAAGCTTGGACAAGGTGAGGCTCGAGCGCCTGATCAAGGAGCTGAAGTCGAAGAAGGGCAGGGGGACCGAGCTCATATCGCTGTACATACCAGCTGGCAGGCCCATAGGCGACGTGACCTCGGCCCTCAGAGAGGAGCTGTCGACGGCCGCCAACATAAAGGACAGGACCACGAGGCACCACGTCCTAGACGCCCTGACAGTGACGCTTCAGAGGCTCAAGATGTTCACCTCGACGCCCAAGAACGGTCTAGTGATCTTCGCGGGCTACATCCCCAGAGGCCCTCCAGGGAGCGAAAAGATGGAGGTCTACGTCATAGAGCCCCCGGAGCCCATAAACACCTACCTCTACAGGTGCGACTCGCGCTTCCACACGGAGATCTTGGAGGAGATGCTGGAGGAGAAGGGGAGCTACGGCATCATCGTCATCGACAGGAGCAGTGCCACATTCGCCCTGCTTACTGGCAGGAGGTTGAAGATTCTCGACGAGATAACCTCGGGAGTGCCGGGGAAGCACAGCGCTGGAGGTCAGTCGGCTAGGAGGTTCGAGAGAGTCATAGAGATAATGGCCCACGAGTTCTACAAGAGGGCCGGGGAGTACGCCAAGAAGTTGTTCTCGGAGGTCAAGGACCTCAAGGGGATAATCTTGGCCGGGCCGGGCCCGACGAAGAACGACTTCTACAACGGCGACTACCTGCCCTACGACCTCAAGAAGATGGTCATAGGTATACTGGACGTCGGCTACACGGGGGAGGAGGGCGTATACGAGGTCATAGATAAGACGCAGGATCTTTTAGAGGGGATAAGGTACATCCACGAGAGGAGGATCGTCCAGAGGTTCCTCGAGTACCTCGCCAAGAGGAGTGACCTAGTGGCCTACGGCTACAGAGAGGTCTACCAGCTCTTGAAACAGGGGGTCGTCGACACCCTAATAGTGTCGGAAGAGGTGCCCTTGAGCTACGTAAAGGCTTACTGTGGCAATTGCGGCTGGTCTATGGAGGACCTCGTGAGAGACGAGGACCTCGAGCAGTTCGAGGAGGCGTGCTCCAAGTGCCCCGTATGCGGGCAGCCGACGACCATTGACCGAGGAGACGTCATAGAGCACTTGATGGAGGTGGCGAAGAGTTTCAACACCAAGGTTGAGGTGATCTCCACGGCGACCGAGGAGGGCAAGGGCTTTTTGGACTCCTTTAGGGGGATGGCGGCTCTACTGAGATACGTGCCCCAACAATAGAGGCTTTTGCAGAGATAGCAATGCACTCACTCTTAGATGCTTACAGGGGACTCGCAAATACTGCCAAATACTGTTAGCGAGGAAACGCTCAGCCTGCCTAAAGCTTATTACAAGTGCTCAGCGCAACTAGTCAACGTTATGAGGGCTCGAGAGAATTACGTGGTCAAGCTCGGCGGGCACGTCTTAATGGATGAAAGAGGCTCGCTGAGGCATCACGTTCTGTCGAAGTACGTCGACGTGGTAGCTAGCCTGTGGAGGGAGGGCGTCAATGTGCACACGGTCGTCGGGGGAGGCCGCGCGGCTAGGCTCTACATAGAGGCCCTAGCCTCTCTCGGCGCCTCGAAGGCTTTTCAAGACATCATAGGCATAGAGGTGGCCAAGCTGAACGCGAAGCTACTCGCCTACGCCCTAAACACCAAGGGCGTCAGTACATTATTCGCGGACACACTAACATCGGTCGACCCGTGCGGAGATAGCCTCTACGTAATGGGAGGGCTGAGCCCGGCCCAGTCGACGGCGGCTGTGGCAGCGCTGCTCGCCGAGGCCGTCAGGGCAACAAAGCTCGTAATAGCGACGGATGTCGAGGGCCTCTACACAGAGGACCCGAAGAAAAGTCCTGGAGCTACGTTGTTGAGAAGAATCGGCATCAGAGAAGTCATGGGAATCTTGAGGCTGGAGTGGGAGCCAGGAAGCTACAAATTGCTAGATGCGGTGGCCCTCCAAGTCATAGAGCGCTCGAAAATACCCACGTGCATAGTCAACGGCCTAGAACCTCAAAACATAGAGAAGGCTATCAGAGGAGAGGAAGTGGGGACGCTAATAGTACCTTGAGACCCTCAAGAACAAAGTTAGGCAACCGTCGAAACTTACGAGTCAAAGTCAGAGCATCGACCCTCTCAAGGCACGTTAAGAGTAGTTTGACCATCACGGATCTTCGTTTATCGACGATTCAAAGTTCCTCGATCATAAATTAAACGAATTTCTAATCAGTTTTCTGGTTAAAAACGTCGCCCGGAAAGTTTTTCACGTGAAAAACAGCATTCTTTCAAGTTTTTTCATAGTAAAGACAATTCTTCTAACTAGAAAGTTAAAGAAAAACTCTAGAAATTATGAAAAAACCGAAAACAAAAACTTCCTATCTCTCTGACATCGACTTAAACATCATAGAGCAAGACTTATAAAATGTGAAAACTAATTTCAGTCACGGTGAAGGCACATGCCCAAGTGCCCGAAGTGTGGAGCTGAGGTCGCCACTCCGACTAAGACTTGGACCCTAGCGCCAAAGGGCAGGAAGCCCGTGACCATTGGACTCTTCAAGTGCCCCAACGGACACTTCTTCAGGGCTGGCGTCAAATAAATTACCTCAACATCTCCATTTTTCTTTGCCATATTCTCTTGCCGCGCAAAGGCTCTGATGCGCTTTTAGGGACGAAGCCTCGCACTTGCCAGGTCTCCGGCTCTTTCTGCTCGAACTGCCCAGAAGTGCTGAGAAAAGGTCTTTAACCCTTCCCCTTAAGCGTAGGGGAGGCAAGTGACGAGACCATGAAAGAGATAGGGCGAGAGATAGCACTGATGTTGGGCAACGAGGCCATCGCGAGAGGCGCCATAGAGGGCGACGTCAAGGTGGCCACCGCCTACCCCGGGACCCCCTCGACGGAGGTCGTCGAGACCCTAGCCTCTCTCGCCAAGGAATTCGACGACCTCTACGTCGAGTGGAGCGTGAATGAGAAGGTCGCGTTCGAGGTCGCCCTCGCGGCCTCTTACTGTAATTTGAGGGCCCTCACCGCCATGAAGCACGTGGGCCTGAACGTGGCCTCGGACCCCCTCTTCACGTCAGCCTATACGGGGGTCAAAGGGGGCTTCGTCATAGTGTCGGCTGACGACCCGAGTTGCCACAGCTCTCAGAACGAGCAAGATAACAGGATATACGGCCTCCACGCCTACGTGCCGGTCGTCGAGCCGAGCTCCCCTCAAGAGGCCAAGGATCTGACGATCTACTCCCTAGAGGTCTCGGAGAGCTACGGAGCGCCCGTGATCCTGAGGACGGTGACGAGGCTCAGCCACGCGAGGGGCCCCGTGGAGCTCGGCCCTGTGAACAGGTCGAGGAGGAGAGGGACCTTTGAGAGGAGGCCGGAGAAGCTCGTCTGCCTCCCGGCCAACGCCAGGCGCATGAGGCTCGAGGCCATCGAGAGGCTCAGGGCCGTAGAGGGCGAGTTCGAGAGGTCCAAGTTCAACGCCGTCGAGGAAGGAGATCCCAAGGTGGGGATCATAGCCTGTGGACTGGCCTACGCGCACGTGCTGGAAGCACTCGAGCACTTGAACCCGGATCGCAGGCCCTCAGTGCTTAAGCTCTCGACGATACACCCACTTCCAAGGAGCTACGTGGCGAGGTTCTTGGAGGACAAGGAGAAGGTCTTGGTGGTCGAAGAGCTGGAGCCCCTGATAGAGCTTCAAGTCAAGGCCCTGTGCCACGACCTCAAGCTTGAGGCCGAGGTCCACGGGAAGGACCTCATCCCCCTAGCCGGGGAGCTCACGCCCCTGAGGGTCCTGAAGGGCTTGGCGTCGTTCTTGGGCGCGAGCGTCGATCTCCCAGAGGTCAAGCTAGCGGTCCAAGCCCCGCCGAGGCCTCCGATACTCTGTGCTGGGTGCCCCCACAGGAGCACCTTCTATGCCATAAAGATGGCCGTGAAGAAGGCGGGGGTCGACGCCATCTACCCGAGCGACATCGGCTGCTACACTCTCGGCTACTACCCTCCGTTCGAGCTCGTCGACACAACCATATGCATGGGGGCTGGCGTGGGCCTGTCCTGCGGATTCGCCAAGTTCACCGACAAGGTCGTCATAGCCACGGTGGGGGAGTCGACCTTCTACCACGCCTGCATACCGGGCCTCATAAACGCCGTTCACAACCCCTCCAGCTTCGTGCTCGTGGTCTTGGATAACAACTTCACGGCCATGACCGGCGGCCAGCCAAGCCCTGCCACAGGGGTAAACGCTATGGGCCAGCAGGTGAAGCGCGTCCTCCCGGAGGACATAGCGAGGGCCTGCGGGGTCGAGTTCTGCAAGGTCGTGGACCCCTACGACGTGGACTCGACCATATCGAGCATCGTCGAGGCGATAGAGTACGTCAAGAGGAGGCTGGGGCCCGCGGTCGTGGTCGCTAGGAGGCCCTGCTCGCTGATACTCTTAAGGGAGCACAGGCTGGGCAGAACGAGGCTCGAGAGGAGGATGGTCGACACCGACAAGTGCAAGGGTTGCATGGCATGCATAAAGCTCGTGGGCTGTCCCGCTCTTGTGCCGAGAGGCGAGAAGGTCGTGATAGACGAGGACTCCTGCACTGGTTGCGGCCTCTGCGAGAGATCCTGCCCGTACAAGGCCATCAAGGTGACGAGAGGGTGAAGCGCGTGGACGTGGTGCTCTCTGGCGTCGGTGGGCAGGGAATTCTGACGCTGGCAGCGCTTCTAGGGACTGCCGCAATCATAGAGGGCTACGACGTCAGGGTCTCAGAGGTCCACGGCATGGCCCAGCGAGGAGGCCCGGTCGTGTGCCACGTCAAGGTAGGGGAGAGGGTGAGCTCGCCCTTGGTCATGGAAGGCTCGGCCGACCTGCTCGTGTCCCTCGAGCTATCGGAGACCGCGAGAGCCCTCCAGTACCTGAGGCCGAAGGGCGTGGTGGTCGTGAACAGCAACGCCCTGCCCCCGCCGCTATCGATCATAGCTGGAATTCCGTACCCCAGCCTCAACGAGCTAATAGATGAGGCGAGGAGAATAGCCGACGAGGTCTACGCGCTCGACGCCAGCGGGATCGCTAAGGCCCTCGGCTCACCCCCATCGGCCAACATGGTCATGCTCGGCGCCGCCTGGGCCACGGGAAGGCTCCTGCTGAGCATGGACTCGATACTCAAGGCTATGGCGAGGACGTTCAGCGGGAGGGCCCTTGAAGTAAATAAGAGGGCCCTCGAGGAGGGCGCGAAGGCCGTCGAGAAGCTACTCTAGGGCTATCGCTATCACCAAGTCCCTCTCGGTTATTATCCCCTTGAGCTCTCCTCCCTCCACGACCAGCAGCGACCCTCTACCGGTCTTCATCATCAAGCTCGCGGCCTCCCCTATGTCGCTGTGAAGGGCTATGGCCTCTACGTCCCTCGTCATGACCTCAGCCACCTTGACTGCCAAGACGTCCCTGACGTCGTCGGACCTCGCGTACTCGAACGCCTTGCCTGAGCCCAAGAACCTCACGACGTCCATGGCTACGAGTATCCCCTTGAGCTCTCCGTCGTCGACCACGGGCAACCTCCTGAAGCCGTTCGAGACCATGGTCTTCAAGGCATCGTAGAGCGTGGCGCACGAGCCTATCGTGACCACGTCCCTCGTCATGACCTCCTCGACGGTCTTCCCGGTGATCTTCTCGGCCAGGTGGTTCACCACGTCCTTCTCGGTTATTATCCCGAAGACCTTCTCGTCCCTCGTGACCACGGGGACGGCCCCCACGTTGTACCTGACCATCTTTGAGAGGACGTCTATGAAGGTCTCGTCGACGTAAGCCTTCACTACCTCCCTCGTCATTATCGGCTCGAGGGCCTCGTTGAAAGCGCTATACATATTGAAGCCGTGCCTGTTGACTATCAAGTTGAACTTCTCGCCGCCGCCGAAGTAGTCCATGAAGTCCATGGCTGTGACCATCCCGACGAGCCTGCCGCCCGTCGTCGCTATCGGGAGCCTCCTGAACCCCCTGTTGGTCATGACCTTGAGCGCATCTATTACCTTGGTCGTCGGGGTGGCGGTGACGACGGGCCTACGGGCTATGACCTCGACCTCACCGGGCTTCTCGTACACCTTCGAGGAGAAGTTTGGGGTGCCATCGCTCCTGAGGAACCTAGGCTCCTTCCTCCTGCTCTTCGCCCTAAAGCCCATAATATAGATTGCGAGGGCCAAGGAATTAAGGATTTCCCCTTGGCCTTTGACCTTTGCTGCTAACGACCTCGCAGTCTTGTGATAACGTCTAGAACCTTATCATTACGACTCACCACGATGGGTCTCAGAGGTTGTTTAGAGACGAAGTCATGTCGTGGCTCGGTCGAGTTAAATAGTCGCAGTGAGCAATAGCTTTGGGGGTCGGGTTGAAGGTCTACTTCGACACCTTAGAAGTCTCGACTTCGAAAAGGGTGGAGCTCGTCAACATAACCAGACAGGTGGAAGAGGCCGTCGGGAAGAGCGGCGTCAAAGACGGCATCTGCTTGGTGTTCGCTCCACATGCCACGGCGGCCGTGATAGCTAACGAGGACGAGAGGGGGCTAAAGGAGGACATCGTCAAGTGGCTAGAGGAGAACTTCCCCCACGACGGGAAGTGGAGGCACAACTTGGTCGACGACAACGCGTCAGCCCACCTAGCCTCGGCCTTTACCTCCTCGTGCAGAGTGTTCCCAGTAAAAGGCGGAGAGCTCGTCAGGGGGACCTGGCAGTCCATTTTCCTAGTGGAAATGGACGGGCCGAGGAGGCGCAAGGTCATAGTGGAAGTGCTCGGGGTCTAGCTCGCTCGCGGCAAATCTTCAATAATCGTTGGTGCTACTCGTGGACGAGTTGCGCTACTAGCTGCTTTAAGAGTAACCTCGCCATCGCTACTCGGTTCTTAAGTCTCACGACCCTTTTGTTCTCGATCGAGTCTAGAGCCAGCGACGACTTCACCTCTTGGCGGATGCCTCAAAGAGCTACCCTCTTCGTGAACCTCTCCCTAAGGAAGCGAAGTGCTCAAATAACCTTTAATTTCAGCCAGTCGTCTTGGTCTTAGGTGGTACACATCAAGGTCGTGGACCTCTCAATGGAGATCAGGACCAACACTCCAGTATTTCAAATCTACCCGACCCCCATTGTCCACACGTGGACGAATATAAGAGAGCACGGCTTCTACAGCAACCTGCTCATGCTCGTCGAGCACACGGGAACTCACGTCGACGCCCCAGCACACGTCATAGAGGGCGGGGAGACCATAGACTCGATGCCCCTCGAGAGGGTCATGGGCGACGGGGGAGTCGTGGA
>Ga0080004_1123535_pt1 | contig 86289 bp, 95 predicted proteins | sample WasSprMetagenome_FD_69207 | JGI IMG/M metagenome (GOLD analysis project Ga0080004, IMG submission 69207) | Sulfidic aquatic microbial communities from Washburn Spring, Yellowstone National Park, USA - WS (SPADES assembly) (version 2) | ecosystem: Environmental > Aquatic > Thermal springs > Hot...
CTGCCCAGAAGGCTTCTGTTAAAGGTCTGAGTCATAGCGGTCCCATTAGTAGAAGAGAGCACGATTTATATTCTTTTTTACAAAAAGTAGCAAAATTTTTAAAATAGTTTATGGTACATAAAACTGTGTCCAAGCAATATAATGATAGAATGCTCCAAGATTATATTAAAGAAAAAGGCATTGATGCCGAAATCTTATATTTTAAAGAACATACCATGACGGTTAACGCAGCAGCTGAAAAGCTAAAGGTTCCCAAAGACTGTATTATAAAAAGTATACTCGTGTTGAACGAGAAAGGTGAACCGTTCTTGATAATATTAAACGGTGATAGAAAAGTTTCATTTCAAAAGGTAGCTAATGCCACCGGCTCAGAATATATAAGGTTAGCTAGGGCTAGGGAAGTTAAAGAAATTTTAGGATATGAAATAGGAAGTGTTCCACCGATACTCCATAAAAATAGTGTGAAAACTTTTGTTGATGAACGTGTTCTCAAATATGATTTCGTTATAGGCGGTGGAGGTTCAACTCGCTCTCTTCTTAAAATTAGGCCAAAAGATATTATCAACCTTACCAAGGCCTACGTTTTTGATGTTAGTGAATAAAAAATAGGGAGGGGAAAAAATTTTTCTCTTATCTTTTCCTTCGAAGTAGTAGTAATGCTAACACTGCCACTAGTATTATTATTCCAATTGCAACGATAAAAGTATAGTCGGGCTGAGCTGGAGGCGTTGTCGTAGTTGTCGCGGTAGTTGTTGTTACAGTAGTTATTACGGTTGTCGTAGGAGCGGTTGTCGTCACAACTGTTGTGATTGTTGTTGGTGGTGTCGTTACTGTTTCTTCATAAATGTAGGTGTTAACTAGGGGGTCCCAGAAAACGTATCTTCCAACAGGTATGTCTGTACCCTTTATGTTCCGAGATTTCACGTTCAAGAAAACTACATTATATAATGGTATTTCGGGGAGCTCGCTTGTCAATATTTCTTCAACTTTTTGTAGGAGTTCCGTCTGCTTTTCCGGAGACTTTTCTCTCATCCACGAATCGAGTAGCTGGTCAACTTGAGAGTTCCTGTATAGCATTGTGTTAGAGAACGCTACACCTGGCTGTATCCATGATGAATGGAATAGCTGGTAGGACCACATTGGTTCAACCCAACGTTTCGTTAGAACAAAGTCGTATTGGTACTTTGTTTCTAGGTCTAGCATGGTTCCAAAGTCAACTCTTTTTAAGGCAACTTCTATTCCAACCTTTGCAAGTTGATCTTTGATTAGGTCTGCTACAGCAGCCTCTTCTGCTTCACCCGTTCTCGTCAGTAACTCTATTTTGAACCTTTTTCCGTCTGCACCCTTGGGATATCCCGCCTTATCAAGTAACTGGTTAGCCATATCTATATTATAATCGTATTTTGCTAGATTAGGTGAAGCTGGAACAGTGTCTGGTAATATTCTATATGTTGGAATACAGAGTCCTAGGGTGGCTTTTTGGACTATATCTTTTCTGTCAAGCGCATAAGATATTGCTCTTCTGACATCAACATTCTTTAATATTGTATGATTTGTATTAATTTGTAATGTCATCTTGTAGGGTGGTCTTGTGTGCGCTATCACTTCAAGGTTGGGGTTAGTGCCGAGTTTTGCAGCTGCCTCATAAGGTAGTCCCCTGAACACATAATTTACTTCACCCGTTTCAAGCGCTGAAACCATTGTCATAGGATCTGTTATAAATCTGATGATGATCCTTTCGAGGTAAGGCTTACCCTTGTCCCAATAGTTAGGATTCCTTTCCAAGAGTATGTGGCTTCCCTTTACCCATTCCTTGAATACGAATGGTCCAGTACCTATAGGCTTTGTTCTGAACTCGCTTTTTTCGAAATCCTGTCCCTCCAAAATATGTTTTGGAACGATTGCCGTATCAACTGAAGCTAACAGGGTCAACTGTACAGCGGGAAGTAGCTGTTCAACTTTTAATTTGACGGCAGTTTCATTTAATATTTCGACTTTCGCATTCTTAAAGTATGCTGCACCAAATATGTCGTACTTTGAAATTATGTTCTCGAAAGAGAATTTGACGTCTTCTGGCCCGAAGGGTTTTCCATCATGCCATGTAACTCCCTTGCGCAAGTTAAAAACGTATGCATTCTCATTCTCTAAAATTTTCCAAGATTCCGCTAGACTTGGTACAATGTTTAGTTTTGTGTCAGTATTCAATAGTGAATCAAATATTTGTGCTGCAACGAAAGATGCGTGCCATGCACCAGTTGTTGGATCGATGACCTTAGGTTCAGCTACGAGTCCTACAACGATTTGTCCTCCAACTTTAGGTTGTGTTAGAGCTTGTGAAGCTAGTGATGCTGTGGCTATTATGAGTAGTGAGATTATGGCTATTACTACATATCCTTTTTGTCTCCGCATTCCAGAAAGTTCACTAAGTTAATTATTTAAACTTTATTGTACCATTGTTGCAGCAATCTCAAACAAATCTAAAAATTTTTATAATATTTTCATAAAATTAAAATTATTTAAATGTTTAGTTCGAGGAACGTATCACTCTCCCATAGCTTCACTCCATTCCTTAATGCTAAATGCATGAAATATTGAATTTCAGGCCTATTTTTAATTTCATCTACAACTTCTACACTATTATCCTTTTGTTCAACAAAGAAAATATCGGCTTTCATCTTCCCCAAGCTTACGCATAAAATTATACCCAAATTTTCCATCTCATGCATTATCGGATAAAATATGAAGTTTCCTAGGCTGTAAAGGATGGTTTTTCCCTTATGAACCTCTATAGGTTGGAATGTATGTGGGTGTCCTCCTACAATAAGTTCGACACCCGAGTCTATTGAGTGTCTTGCTAAATCTTTTACATAGTCTAAAACAATCTTATTGTAGGGTGCTAAACCGACACCCCAATGGGGTTGTAAAATAAGATAATCACATCTATTCCTCACCGTCTTCAAATTTTCGTCCAAGAAGGCTAAATCGTTTTTTAATACTTCACCCCTTACAATATATGGTGCCGCCGGCTCCTCTAATATTTCTCTCGGATCTATCTCCACTCTCGTTATTATTCTGATTCCCGCTACCCCCGGCTTATCCTCCTTACCTAATGCTTCAGGAACAAATGTTGTTGTAAACCCTATTATTCCAACTTTTTTCCCGTCAACTTCTAGTATGCATGGTTCAAAGGCCTCATTTATTGTATTCCCATAGCCATAACTTTTTATCTTCTCTTTTGAAAGAGCTTCTTTAGTGAATTTTGCTGCATCATTTCCATAATCCATTATATGATTGTTTGCCAGAGATGCCGCTTTTACTCCAATTTTTTTGAGAAAATCGATAATTTCGATGCCCGTTTTCAGGGCAGAGTATTTGTTCATCGGTTTAAGTCTACTATCCACTACGATTGGTGTTTCAAGATTTACTATGACGTTTTCGCATTTACTGAATATTTTCTCTAGCTTTTTTCCAATAAATAATTTGGAGGGGTCTTCTGCGTAAACGTCTCCGCAGAAGCATAAATCGTATTCTTCCATTACTTGTGCCATACCTGTCTGATCACGCGGAATGCGTTTTCTCCTACAACTTTCGCAATCTCTTGATCAGAGTACCCGTGCTTCACAAGCCATCTTACAATGTTTGGGTACTCGGAAGGATTTTCTAGGCCGTCTACGAATGGAACTTCTTGGAATTCTGGAAGGTTATCTCTGAATGCTGTTGTTATAGAAAGTTCCTTTGCGAATGTATGATGTAATGCTACATGGTCTCCGAATAGTGTGTCCGGACCGAATGCAACATGGTCTATTCCAACAAGTTTTACAATGTACTCGAAATGTTCCATTACACTTTCAATCGTATGTCTTCTGTTATTATATGTTAAGGTTGTATGAGGTGCTGCTTCCACACCTATTACTCCACCTTTTTCAGCAAGAGCCTGTATAACGTTGTCAGGCTTCATTCTTCTAGAAGGCCATAAAGCTCTTGCTCCAGCATGTGTTACAAAAACAGGCTTTTTGCTTGCCTCGATAACATCAAGGGAAGTTTTATCGCTTGAATGTGATATGTCTATCGCTATTCCAAGTTTGTTCATTCTTTCAACCAGATTATATCCTTGGTCTGTTAAGCCTCCATCGTGCTTGTTAGCTATCCCGGAAGCGAACTCGTTGCCTTCACTGTATGTTATTCCCATTACTCTGACTCCAAAGCCATATAATACATCCACTTTGTCTAGCTCAGTTCCTATGTGGGGTGTTGATTCCAGGTGGATTACTATAGCTGTTTTTCCATCCTTGTGTGCTCTAGGGATGTCGTCTACCCTTCTAGCAATGAAGGCTAGGTCTTGATGGTCAATGTCCGATATGAACATTCCAATCTGATGGACAACATTTTCCCAGGCCCAAGCATCTGGAGACTTCGCTAGTGCAACACCATCACTTAATGCAGCGAATATTACATCAAGGCCCGAGGCGGCAATACCTTCATATCCTGTGAACAGTCGCCCTCTTCTTAAATATTCGACAGTTTCAGATGGGTCTTCTGGAAAAACCTCCAGGTGATCATGTATGGAAATCGTTAGATATTTTTCAAAGATTTCCTGAACCCTTTCCTCTTCGGTTTTTGATAATGGTATTATTGTTGAATTTACTCTTCCAACTTGTTTGGCAAGTTTAAATTCCTTGTAGTCTTTTCCAGGTTCGAGATAACTAAAAGATTGGTATCCATCATATTTTTTTCTTTTGGATATCATTACATCCCGTTACAGTTAAATGGTTTATAAATATTAATTCCACCGTATGTAAAAATTATCTGTTGTCGAAAAGATGGCATGATACATGATGTTCTTGGGCCACTTCTATATCTTTTGGCTCTAGTTTATCGCATAAATCAAACCTGCTTGGGCATCTTGGATGAAATCTGCACCCTTTTGGAGGGTTCACTGGGGAAGGTGGTTCTCCTTCAAGAGTAGGCAACGTTTTTGATTTAGCACTCTTTGGATCTGGTGGTGGTATTGATTCGAGTAGACCTAGAGTGTAAGGATGTTTGGGATTGTTAAATATTCTTTCAGCAGGACCTTCTTCTACAACTTTACCCGCATACATTACACTTACTCTGTCAGCTATGCTTTTTAGAAGAGGAAGCTCATGGCTTATAATCACATATGTTAAATTATATTTTTCTTTTAACTCTATAAGTAGGTTTAGAATCTGCGCCTTTATTGTAACATCTAATGCTGCTGTAGGCTCATCCAATATTACTACTTTAGGTTTTAATGCTAATGCTCTTGCAATACAAACTCTTTGTCTTTGACCCCCACTAAGTTGGTGGACATATCGATGTAAAAATTCTTTTGCTGGAGTTAGCCCCACTTCTTCCAAAAGTCTCTCGACAGTTTTCTCATCTATTGCACTATTATGTACTTTAAACGGCTTCTCTAGTATGTACTTGACCGTTTTTCTGGGATTGAGTGATGAGTATGGGTCTTGGAAAACAGCTTGAACATTTTTTCTAAACTCTTTCGCACTACTATTGTTAGATAATATTTTGTTCAAGTCTTTTCCTAAAAATTCTATCTTTCCCTCAGTTGGCTGTTCTAGCCCTAAAAGGATTTTTGTGACTGTAGTTTTACCACTTCCAGACTCCCCAACTATACAGTATGTTTCACCCTCTCTTATAAGAAAGTTTACGCCATCAACAGCCTTAATATATGCTTTTCTGAATAATCCTGTTTTAACTAGATAATATTTTTTTAGACCGCTTATTGAAAAGATTGTTTGCCTCATAATCTCCAGCACCTAACCTTCTTTAAGCCATCGCATTCAATAAGTGGCGGCTCTTTTTCACATTCTGGTCCACAATTATTACATTTTCTTATAAAATCACATCCCTTTATCGTTTCCGAGTTCCCTCCCTTTTCTGTAATTGTAGATATTTTCTCCCTTAATCTTTTCACTTCACCCCTATATATCGCCTGAGATGATAAAATCAGCATTTTCGTATATGGGTGTATTGGGTTAGAAAATATTCCTTCTACGCTATCTTCTTCCACTACTTGACCGTTGTACATTACATAAATTCTGTCAGCTAAATATGATGTTAAGCTTAGGTCATGTGTTATCAGAATTATTGAAAGATTAAATTCTTTCCTCAGATTGTTTAACAGTTTCAAGATCTGTGACTGAATTGTAAGGTCTAGTGCTGTAGTCGGTTCGTCAGCAATTAGAAGCTTTGGATTCGCTGAAATGGCCATCGCTATAAATACACGTTGGGCCATACCCCCACTTAATTGGAAAGGATACATTCTAAGCACTCTTTCTGGGTCAGCTATCCTAACCTTCCTCAGAAGATCTATTGCTTGAACTTGCGCCTCTTTACTCGTAATTTTTGGATTATGCGCCATTAATGCTTCAAAAATCTGTTCCCCAACAGATATAATCGGGTTAAGGTATGATATTGGATCCTGAAATATTACAGTCACATCCTTTCCCCTGATCTCTGTCATAAGTTTCTCGTCCGCATTCAAAATATCCTTTCCATCAAAAATTATCTTTTTTGCAGAAATTTTTGCATAAGGTGGCAGGAGTCCCATTACTGCCATGGCGACAGTAGACTTTCCGCTTCCAGATTCACCAACTAATGCAATACATTCCCCCTTATTCATATAAAATGAAACATTTCTTACCGCATTAACTTTATAATCTGTTAAAACATATTCAACATTTAAATTTTCAACTTCGAGAAGAGGCTCCACAGCCATCACCTTACACTTTTTGGATTAAATATGTCATTTAATCCGTCAGCGAGCAAGTTTACAGAAAGTACTGTAACCGTAATAAATATGCTTGGAAAAACTAGAGTCCACCATCCACCAACATATATGGCCTGTCTAGCTATTGCCAATATCCTACCCCAGCTCGCCATATTAGGGTCGCCTAGTCCAAGGAAACTTAACCCTGCCTCCGCTAGTATTGCATCAGACATTTGCAATGCTGAAGCAACAAGTACAGGTGGCATAACATTAGGCAATATTTCATTAAACATTATGTCAAAATTTCCAGCACCCAAAACTTTTGCAGCCTGAACATACTCTCTCTCCTTAATAGAAAGAACTTCCGCTCTCACAATTCTTGCAATCGTAGGCCATGAAAACACACTGAGAATTAATATTATGTTCGTTAAGGTCGGCCCGAAAATTATCACAGCAAAAATTATAAGAATGAATCTCGGAATGGAGAGAAAGAAGTCTGTTACCCGCATTAGCACCTGATCAAGTTTTCCTCCAAAATATCCCGCTGGTAATCCAACTATAATAGATATTATAACCGTCAAACTTGTTGAAACTAAGCTCACTAATAAAGCTGTCCTAATTCCGTAAAGAGTCCACGAAAACACGTCCCTACCTAATTGGTCTGTTCCCATAGGAAATTGGGGTGATGGTGGTGTTAGGCCCTGAGCATATCCTGTTCTAAGAGGCTCTTTATCAGTTAAAATTCCTGCCGCTAGGCCAAAAAAGATTATAGCCGAGAACAGTATAAGCGATATTGTTAAAGAACGCGATCTTCTAAATAGAAGCATGTTCTCACCTCAGTTTAACCCTTGGGTCCACGTAAGTGTAGACGATGTCGGTGACTATGTTGGCTATTATAACTGAAACCGAAGTTAGCACGAATATGCCATTTAATAGAGGAAAATCTCTTGCCTCAATCGCTTCTATTGTTAATCTGCCAACACCAGGCCAAGAAAATATTGTTTCAGTTATAACCACCCCTCCTATTATCAATCCAAGTTGAATACCTGCGACTGTGATTATCGGTAAAAGTGCATTCTTTAATGCATGCTTAAACAATATTCTTCTCCATTTTAACCCTCTAGCTTTAGCAGCGATAATGTAGTTAGAGTAAAGTGATTCTATCATCGAAGTTCTTGTAAGCTTAACGTAAGTTGCCATCTGTATAAGAGCGAGCGAAATAGATGGCAAAACAAGATGCCATAAAACATCCATAGCATACTTTATTGGATCAGATGGGGAAACACCTATGGTAACATATCCGCTTAATGGAAAAAGTCTATAATTTATAACTAAAAACAGGATTAAAAATTGTGCTAGTGCAAAAATTGGTATAGAATAGAATATTAAAGTTAAAGATGATATTATGTTATCGGCGATAGTATCCTTTCTTAGTGCAGCGACGACACCAAGTACTATACCAAAAAATATTGCAATAAGAGCGCCTGTACCAGCTAAAAGAAGTGTTGTAGGAACCCTTTCTAGTATAACGTCGAGTACGGGTCTCTTAAATGTGAACGAGTATCCAAAATCTCCTGTAAATAGTTTACCTAGATATATTATAAGCTGTTCATGTAATGGTTTATTCAGCCCATAAATTTCTCTAATCATTTCAATATATTCTTTTGTTGCAGTCTCTCCAGCCATTAAGACCGCTGGGTCTCCTGGAGCAAGTTTTAGAAGAAGGAAAGTGAATATGATTACTGCTGGAACCATAAAGAGTCCAATCAGAATCCGTTTCAAAATATATTCTTTTGTTCCACCTGGCATAGTCAATCCAAGTTTTTATAAGAGATGCTTCAACTTGCTGTAGTCTGGTTTCGGAAAACTTCGTATGCTGTGCTTTAGACCAAGAGAAAGAAGCATTTCAGCTGTTTTTAGTGATACTTTTACAGGGTTTATTACTGGCAAATCGATTTTATCACTTAGAAGTTCATCTACAAGAGCATATCCCATAGACATACACCCCAGGACAACAGCATCGCCACCCATTTCTCTAACTGATTTTGTAACTGTATCAGCAAGTTTTCTTGAAGCTTCTTCCCTATTCTTAATGAATTCTGCGACAGGAATATTTGCCGGAATTATTGCAGTAACCTTATCACTAAAACCGTAAGCTCTGATCATGTGCTTAGTTAATATGACAGTACTTTCTAAAGGAGAGACAACAACAAATTCGTCGGCCAACTGTGAAGCAAGATGCAAAGTCGACTCCGCAGGTCCAACCACAAATTTGTTTACAAGTTCCCTTGCAGCCCTTAACCCAGGATCTCCAAAACATCCTACAATAAACGCGTCATACATATTCTGCAGATTATAAATTTTAGGTAAGTAAGATGATGCTGCAAACGCTTCTTCTACACAATTTTCTATAGTAAGTGGGCCTTCATCAACACCAATTATATCAACAGTGGAATTTGAAACAATCTGATTTGCGATACCCTTCCTCCTCTCTTCCTCCTCGGAAGTAAGCCCTATACCGGGTATCACATATCCTATTCTATACTTCCTTGAAACCACCATTCTAGGTTCTTGTCCTCTCACAAAAATTGCCTATATAAATTTTAAACTCATAAAATAGATTTACTTACAATTGAAAACATTTTTATTTGTTAAAAAATATCCTACTAGTATGCCAAAACCAAAAGTTGATCAAGATACATGTATCGGCTGCGGCGCCTGCGTAGCAATATGTCCCGATGTATTCGAGTTAGGCGATGATGGAAAATCTCATGTAAAGAATCCTGACGCATGCGACAAATGTGACTGTCAAGCAGCAGCCGACGGCTGCCCTGTAGGTGCAATAACCCTAGAGTAAAAATCTCCAAATTTATTTTTTCTTTTTTGAAGAAAAATTGATAGTTTAAACTAAAAATAAATATTTTGCTGGCGCCCTCTCCCCTTCCTAATAGTTCACTTTGTAACACTTTTTTCTACTAAAATTTTAGTACCTTGGCGTGATATTTCAGATACTACTGCAATTATTTCACTGTCTTTAATCTGTTCAATTTTTGGAATATATTTGTCTATTAAATCATTCTTCTTCTTACTAGCAACCATTGGCTTTAACAGTATACCATCTTCCAAAGGAATAATTTCAAGCATAGTCCCATTCCACATTCTATATCTTCTTATGAAAGGTACTGGAATACTAACGTAACCATTTCTTATTTTAGTCATTATACCCATTTAGCATCAGGAACTTCAGTGGATAGTGTCTCTTTAAAAGAAAATAAATAAAAAAATTTTATCAAAGAGGATTTAAATTTTTGATAAAAACCATTTACTTAAAAATTTAAATTAAAGGAGATTAAAAATAGTAAACTTTTAAATAAACAATATTTTTTACTGAAAATCTTATGAGGTAATAGCTTTCTTAAACGCAGCGCTGAAGCTTTCAATATCTTTCCAACCTTCTTCAGCAATCAAATTGTTAAGCCTTTCCTCATCTATAGGCTGGCCAAATTCTTTTTCAAGCTTCATTTTTAATTCCAGTGATTGTGAAAGTTGAACAAGGAAGATATATAATTCCATATCCAGTAAAAAGGCTTCCTTATAATAGAGAATGAGGACCGCTTTTGCTAACTCTTTATCCTTGAAACCAAGTAGCACATCAGAAAGTATACTTTCAAGAGCCTTCTTTTGACTCTCTAAATATTCGTTAAAAATTTCTCTAATTTGTTCAGCAAACCTCAACTGTTTCAAGACGTAGCCCATAATCTGCCCCAGTTGAATACTGAACATTGTTTGATATAATACCTCTATATGTTTACGATATTGGTAATTCTCAATGCAAAAATTTAGTGTAAATAGGAAATCATGCCAAATATTCTTCAAAGCATTTTCTAACACACTTCTCGGATTATTCTTATCTAATATTGCAAACAAGCCTCCAGACTTATTCTTCTTATCAAAGTAGCTTTTGAAAATAAGATAAATTTCTCCATCAGGTACACTTCCTAAATCTACCATGCGATTTAATTCATAGTATGTTGCTGGAGGATAAGTTGAAGGATCAACCTTACGTTTAACCAAATTCTTGTCCATCAACCCTTTTAAGCGATCACTTAACGTCCTAGAACTTAAACCACTTTTTACCTTCAAATCTTTCCATCTTATCCTTTGATGCCTATTCAAGACGTCCAAAATTATACTTTCTGTAGCTATCCTCTGCAGCCTCTGAATCTTAGTGCTCATTGAACTTAGTTTAAGCAAAAGTCATTTTAAACTTTTCTAAAAATAATCAATTTATATTAAACCAACTTTAACTTAAACCAATTTTTTTAACTTAGCATGCTCACGAAAACTTGCTTTTCCTCAACTCAAGTTCATCCAACAATCTTTTCTTTTCCTCTTTCGACATCTTAGAATAGTACTTATTGTCCTGATCATTAATGCTTTCAATATAAGATTCTATTATCTGTCTAATATGTGTATCATTATTCTCGTATCCTATATTAGGATAAAGTTCGTTCCACTCTTCGCTACCGAATGGTATTATTTTAACAATTTTCCCAACAATATGAAGTTGTGGAATTATTTTATCTTCTTCAGTAAAGATATCCCTAACCCTAACCAAATTTTTTTCCAACATTTTTACTACTCTAGCGTGGACTACAATAGTACGATTGTTTTCAGCATTTACTGCCAAATACTGTATAACATCGTCTGGCTTTAACCTTGAAGGTACAGAATATAAGATTATGTCACCAGGAAATGCCAAGTCCTTTAACCACATGTCACATAATCCTATATGACCACTATTCACAATATAATAGTCTCCCAGTGCATTTAAAAAAATCTTGCAAGCCCTATAAACTTCGTCAGGCTTTTCCCTAGAAAGTAGATGCAGTACATTAATAATGGAAAACTCAAGGTTATTCGATGAAGAAATTATATCTTTAACTATTTTAGGATATTTTTCAAACTGCGCTTTAATCTCTTTACCATTATCTCCTTCCATCATAACATGTATTAATCTCTTCTTGGTTAAAATACTTTTACCGTTTCCATCTTTTCTGCATAAGATAACTCTGCTATTATAGCGTCTATTTCGTTTTCTAAACTCTGTTTATGATTAATTAACGCATTTTCTTCACCTTTAGCCTGTGTTGGTCTTATAAGAATCCCCTGCTCAGTAGGAACTAGTATAAGGATCTTTTTATCTTCTATATTGTATAATTCAATCAACTTTTTAGGCAAGTTTATAGTACCATTATTTACTACAACCGGGAATATCATGTCCTAAACTTTTTTGCTCTGGAATATATATACTTGTCGAATAATATTGAATGTACAATTTTTGTTATGTTTTTGAAATGATTGGAGGTGGGGAGGGGATTTGAACCCCTGTATATCCGCTCTGCAGGCGGACTCGTAGCCGCTCCGACACCCCACCACTTTTACAATCAAAAAATATTTTTCCAGCAAAATAAATATTTTTCTATGATTTAAGTGTAACAAAATTATCCAAATATAATTTTAGTAACGAGAGAATTTTACTTAACTAATGGCTTTTCAACTTTCTCTATTTGCTGTTGCTTCATAATTTCTGAAATAATTGCTTCAATATCTTTTTCGACCGTGTCTGCTTTTTCCTTCATCCTAATTTCTTTTGGAACCTGGTATGATGTAGGTTTGATTAATATGCCGTTTCCAACGTCCATCAATATTACAACCTTGTCTTCACTAATACCATATTTTTCTATAAGTTCATCAGGTAATGTTATCTTCTTATCCTTTATCCTTGTATGAATTATCATGCCACAACATCCACACACTGCATGTTTATATTCTTTGTTTTAATATCTTCTCCTAATATTTATATCAAATATTTATATCAAATGTTTGGATAAGTGTTCTAGGTGTACCAGAAGATTTTTCCCTACAAGTTCAGAGAGTATCAAAAGGAATTTTTAGACTTTATCGTATCGAATGTTGATAAAAAGAATCTAGTCTTGAACGCTGTCACCGGATTCGGTAAGACTCCATTAATATTGTCCGCGCTCCTTCCTAAGGCTGTTGACGAAGGTCGAAAAATTATATGGATTGTTAGAACAGGTAATGAAATTGATAGACCTATTGAGGAATTGAAGAAGATAGTTAAAAAGAGTGGGCTTAATATTTTCGGTTTCTCTTTTCGAGGTAAAAAGGACATGTGCTTGCTTATCAAAGACATTGGGATAAAAGGTAAGATAGATTATGAGGACGCTAAGTATATTTGTGACATGCATAAAAGTGATTGCATATATTATAAGAATCTTCCCAATAGAGTCTTCTACCAATTAAAGGAGCCTAAACTTTATTCGCAGATTCTTTCTGAATGCAAAAGTTTAGGAATATGTCCATACTATTTTCAGCTTAAAATCTTATCCCAGGCTACGGTTGTAGCATTAAGTTACAACTACATTCTTAACGAAAGCATAAGGTGGGTTGTCGATTACGGCTTAAGGTTAAGAAAATCTTTTCTGGTAGTTGATGAAGCACATAATCTCCAAAACGTTTGCATGAGTTTAAACTCTGACCAGGTTTCTGAAACAGGTATTGAGAGAGCTTTGAAGGAGGCTAAAACTTTTTATCCAAAAGGTAGTGAAGTAATCGATTTCCTAAAACATTTTCTTAGCATTTTAAAGTCAGAGTGTAGGGGAATTAGAGAAGATAAGGAGTTTAATTTTAAAAAGTTTGTTCAAGACATAGGTTACGAAAGGCTACTTGATTTGATAAAAAGGATTCGTAGACTTGGTTCTATGGTTAGAATGGATAGGTTTAGAAAAAATAGGGTTCCCAGATCAAGCCTATACCACTTAAGCGAGTTTCTTGAAAAGTCTATCGAAAACATGAATGTTGACGGTGTAGCCTTTATTTTAAGCAGAGACAAAAAGGATAAGGTTAGACTCGAAATGGTTGACATGAGAGTTAACGAACTTCTTTCAAAAGTTTGGTCCCTCTCCTATAGAAGTATATTCTGCTCCGGCACATTAAATCCTATAGACGACTTTGCAAAAGTTATTGGCCTAGAAAATTATGTTGGACAATCTTTTCCCTCAATATTTAGCGAGAAAAACGCATACACTTTAATCACATCATATCTTACCACGAAAGGTGAAGAACTTGAAAGGGACATGGCCAAATCCTATCTAAGCTCAATAGACGTCTTCATTAGAAGCGTTAACGAAAACGTAGCCGTTTACGCGTCAAGTTATAGGATACTGGAAACACTTTTGGACATGGGCTTAGGTAAAATTGTGTCAGAAAATGGTAGACGACTTTTTCTTGAAGAAGAGGGTATGAGCGGTAAAAGGGGTAGGGAACTGCTTGAAGGCTTCAAAAAGTGTGCCAAAAGTGAAAGGAAAGGAGTTTTGTGTGCGACAGCGTTCGGAAGATTTTCTGAAGGCGTGGACTTTCCAGGAAAAGAGCTTGAGGGCATATTCCTTGTAGGTATCCCATTTGAAAGGTTAACCACTAAAACAAAACTTTACATAAAATATTTTCAAAAAGTATATGGTAGAAGGGAAGGCAAATATTATGCATATGTTCTTCCAGCATTAAAAAGAGCTTCACAGGCTTTAGGGCGTGCTCTTAGGTCTAAAGAGGATAGAGCACTATTTGTCTTAGGCGATAAAAGATTTAAAAAGTATCTTAACCTTCTTCCAGACTTTGTTATAAAAAATTATAAGATCGTTAAAAATGTTGAAGAACTTTCAAAGGAAACTTCAAATTATAGTCTAATATAGTGGGTGGTCAATAAATTTTAACTAATTTTGTTAAAACTCCTCTTTCCATCTCCTTTATCCTAATTCTGGTCGGCTTAAAAGCAAGTTTTATAAGCTCAAGTGCCACGTGAGGCTTTGATTTTTCACCGCAAGTGAATATGTCTATGCTTGCGAAACCGTATTCTGGCCAAGTGTGTATTGATATATGTGACTCCTCTAATGCAACTATTCCCGTAACACCGTAGGGTTGGAACTTTTTAAAAACTTCTCCAATAGCCTTCATGTTAGCATTGACAACAGCCTCCCTTAAAACTCTTCTAATTAGCTTTACATTGTCCAATAGACTTGGTTCACAGCCGTAAAAGTCTGCTATTATGTGATATCCAAGTGCTTCTGTCATAATTTCCACCCAATAGACTTTATATTAAATTTGATTTAAATTTTATGCCTAAAATCATATTTTAACTTCAAAAAAACACTATAAATAACACTATATTGATAATAGGAAATCTATATGAAATTAAACTATTATTTATAGCCCAACTACCTTTTTATTATCCAAAAACAATGTTGATTCGAAAAAAATGATTTTTTAGGCTATTAAAAAAATTTAAACCATTTTTTAAAGATATAATCCAAAAAGAGCCTCTAAAAATCCTTTAAAATTTGTCCCCTTGTCTTTTGACATTAAAAGCTTATATATAAAAGCATTAAAATTTTGTGGGATACTAAATGGATTACGAAACTGTTGTAAAGAATAGAAGAAGTGTTCGATCATTTCAGGAAAAGGATGTTCCAGATGAACTTTTAATAAAATTGGTGGAACACGCTTCACTAGCCCCTTCACCTGGAAATCTTCAACCATGGGAATTTATTATAGTAAAAGATAGAGAACTAATAGAGAAAATTGTTTCAACAACATATTCCGGAAACGTTAAAACGTCGCCACCACAAACTTGGATAAGGTCAGCATCAGCTGTCATTGTAGTTTGCTACCTTTCACGCCCAGTTTCCGCAAGATATGGTGAAGAGGGTCGCGTTCCAGGATTACTTGGCGTTGGTGCAGCCATAGAAAATCTTCTCCTTTCAGCAGTTAATTTTGGACTTGGTGCATGCTGGGTATCAGGTTTTAGGCCTGAGGAACTATCAAGGATCTTGAATCTTCCAAGAGGAAGTGAACCGATATCAATAATACCTGTAGGGTACCCGAAGGAAATTCCAGACCCTCCCCCAAAACTACCAGTTGACGAAATAATTACATTAATAAAATAGCTTAAGGATGCTTTTTTGCATGTTTACTTTGGTTCTAAAGCGTTCATCCTATTTTTATGAGTTTATCATAAACTTACTTTAAGATAATACTACCATTTTATCGGATAATAAAGATAGGTTTAACATAAACATAGTAGAAAAGAAACCCATTATTTTTGTAAAGACTACTCATTCTAAATATATTTGTTTCTTCAGTAAGATAACATCTTTTTAATGTAATTTGAATATTCCAAGAACTTTTCTAACGTAAATTCGACATGAATTAGATGGTCCGATCCTGGAATATATCCTCCCATTTCTTTTAAAATCGGTACTTTAGAATCAACCTCCTTTTTCATCCTTTCTCCTCCTAATGAAATTTCTCTTTTATCTAGGTTCCCTATTAAAAAGAGTTTGTTTCCATATTTCTTTCTCACGGTAATCGCATCCATTCCAGCATTAACTTCAAGCGGCCATAAACCAGTTATTCCTGCTTCAATAATATATTCTAGTAGTGGGTAAAGGTTTCCGTCACTGTCCATCAGAATGCGATGAATCTTGTTTTTGTTCAGAAAACCAATAACTTTCCTGTAATGTGGTAGTAGAAATTCTCTATACAGTTTCGGAGAAATACATGGCCCATTCTTTTCCGCCAAATCCTCCCACCAAAATACTAGGTCGATTCTGTCCTTCAACGTTTCAACAGAATTTCTTATTGCCTCTATGGTGAAATATTCCCAATGGTTTAGCATATCTTCTATAAGTTCTGGATCTCTATAGAATGTAGTTAAAAAGGTTGGAATTCCCATCAACTCCGCCCCGAAGCCGTAAAAGCCGTTCAAGCATATTGCAGTAGGGCCGTCCTCATGTTCTTCGAAAGCTCTAATATACTGCTCACTATTCCAATCCTTTGGCTGTCTACATGGATTATGAGGATTTAAACGAATTTTATATTCCTCCCAGCTTCTCCTATCCCTAACTGGAAACTCTAAAAACATAGGCATACTATACCATACATGTTCAGCGCTCTTGAACCTTCTCGCTACAGCACCAGTTTGTGTTAGGACATCAACATATCTTTCGTTCTCTCTTAAAATTCCCTGCCTATATCTTGGAAGAGGTCCAAGGTCTAGTGGAACTGTTAAGCTTAAAAAGTTGTAGCATCCAAAATACTTGTATGGGCTGAAGCCTTTTAAAATAGGCCAATTTAGAAGTGAAACCCCACCAACCCTAACCTCCCAATCTATAACCAAAACCTTATCCGCTGGAAGCCCCTCCTTAAGCCATTTAACCAGTGTTTCATCATAGAATCTTTCACACCAAGGCAGTAAATCGGGCTTCCTAAAGTCCATCACCGCCTTAATTCTTTCTCTCGGCGTCATCATGATAGGCTTAATAAAAATTTTAGCTATTTAACGATTTCCTTCTGCTAAAAAATTTAACTAAATAAAAAACTTATATAAACGAATAAGAAATTTGCTATGTGATAAAACATGAGTCTGCAAGGTAAAAAAGTTGCAATTTTAGCCGGCCCAGACTACGAGGACCTTGAACTCCACTACCCCCATCTTAGACTGATTGAAGAGGGTGCGACTGTAAAGGTTATTGCAATGGACAAGAATACTGTAACTGGAAAACATGGTCTCTCCATAGTGCCAGACATAACATTTTCTGAAGCAAAGCCTGAAGACTTTGACTGCGTAGTAGTTCCAGGAGGCTGGGCGCCTGATAGACTAAGGAGGTACCCTGAAGTCCTAAACTTTGTGAGAAGAATGTTTGAGCTGAATAAAGTTATTGCAGCCATATGCCACGGGCCGCACGTTCTTATCTCAGCTGGAATATTGAAGGGGAAAACTGTCACGTGTGTTTCAGCGATAAAGGATGACGTAATAAACGCTGGAGCAAGATACGTTGACCAGCCCGTCGTTAGAGATGGAAACATTGTAACATCAAGGGTGCCTGCTGACTTACCATACTTTTGCAAAGAAATAATAAAGGCACTAAAATCTTAAAATTGTTCAGGCGTCTAAATTGAAGTACTATATCGGGCCCATCGTGTCACTAATACTATCTCTACCACTATTCACCCCTACTTTTTTTGTTACACCGAATTTAAATTATTCAATAATCGTCTTTATAATTATGTGCTTAATTGTTGCCCTAATGGGCTTTTTTTACGAAACAATTTTTACAAAGCTCAAGCATAAATTTGTAAACTTCAAGATATTCGCTCTTTTTACAGGAATATTTTGGTCAATTTTATTTATTCCAATAAAATATATTCAAAATCAATTACTTCACTATATTCTATCATATCCTATAACGAATTTTACACCAACATATTTTATTGTCATGAGTTCTTCAGGATTTATTTTCGGAATAATGTTCTCTATTGTATATAGGTACATTTCCGCATTCGCGCATTCTTAATATATCCAACCTCGATCATGGTATTATCATGGAAAGATGCGTAAACCACTTTACATAACTTTCCTTCCCTAATGAAACAGAAGATAAATTAAGATATGCTTGTGTACCTATCATGTTATATCATTATATGGTGATATAATGAAAAAATATGCAACTATGTCTATTCCATTGGAAGTTAAAAAATTTTAGAGGATGTAAAAGGTGAAGAGGAATTAGGTGCTTTTCTTCTCAAACTATATACGGAGTTTAAAAGGTTGGAAAGTTTGGAAGCGTTTAAAAATTTGAAGAAAAAGTTGACAGAAGAAGATCTAAAGTCGATTCTAGAATCAAGTAAAGAATTTAGAAGTGAATTCAGCTTTAGGTCTAATGTTTCCAAGTAAAAGCTTAGGTGATTTTTGATGAAGTTGTTTGGCACGGAAACTATTATTGGTATGATGGTTTCTGATAAGCATGAGTATGGAAGTATATCCATTATAGCATTAATTGAATTTTTAAGGGGAGTATGTGACGAGGAAAGTAACGAAGTAAAGAGGCTGCTAGAGGAAAGTTTTGAAGTCGTATGGTTCGACAATGACATCATTCCATTGTACCGTAAAAGAGATCAAAAGGAAGGACGTGCTCGTACCCGATGTTGACTTACTCATTGCGGCGACAGCGATTTCAAAAACCTTTCTCTCGTTTTAAATGATGTACATTTTGAAAAACTTGTACCATTTGGGTTAAATTTGATAAAATAAAATTATGCTCAAACTTCTACTTTATTATAGTTAAACTCTTAACCACTTTAATTGACTGTAATTCACTAATAACTTCTGGGGGGATGTCTCCTTCAATTATTAGCGTCAGTTTTGGTTCTTCGAAAAGCTCTGGGTCTTCTGCAAAAACTTCCCTAATTATAAGTTTATGTTTTGCTATAATGGATGTCACCTCCGAAATTATTCCAGGCTTCTCCGGGTAGGAGGTTATCACTATCACCGTAAAACCCAAATGGTGTGCTGCGTCCTTAAAAAATGCTACAGGTTTCAAGCGTGTGAATATGCATTCTAGATTAGGTTCAGTGAGTATATAGTTGGCTGTTTGTCTAACAACTCTCCTATCTATTCCCAAACTTTCTGCCAAAGCTGTATCACTAACCCTAATATTGTCGAAGTAAAATCTTCCATCTTTATCAACCCTCAAACCCGTTTCAAGCATCTTTTTCAATAAAATTTTTTGAGCCTTCTTCCTCCTAGAAGCTTCCTCAATTATAGTCCCTAAACCTTTTATGGTAGACATTTGCTCAAATATGTTCATGTAGAATTATACTTATACCTTTCTATAAATGTACTTTTTTGTACAAAAATGATTTTATATAAACATTTTAAATACTTTGCTCATGGAAAAATTCCAAAACAAGATCATATTACCGTCAGATGAAATGCCCAAATACTGGTATAATATACTTCCAGATCTGCCGGAACCTTTACCACCACCAGTTGACCCCTCAACCGGAAATCCTGTTAATCCAAGTGTTCTAGAAAGAATATTTGCGAAAGAATGTATAAGGCAGGAGGTATCTACAGAAAACTATATACCAATTCCTGATGAAGTTCGTGAAATATATTATGTTCTTGGACGGCCGACACCGATTTTTAGGGCGAGAAGGCTTGAAAAGTATTTGGATACTCCTGCAGAAATATACTTTAAAAGAGAGGATTTTAGTCCAACTGGAAGCCATAAGACAAATACAGCTGTAGCCCAAGCCTACTACCTTCACAAAGAAGGTGTGAGCAAGGTTACAACAGAAACAGGTGCAGGCCAATGGGGTTCAGCCCTTTCACTAGCCTCCGCTTTCTTCTCACTTGAGACAATAGTTTTTATGACGAGAAGCTCATATCTTCAAAAACCGTATAGGCGTGTTATAATGGAGCTTTTTGGTGCAAAAGTTTACCCCTCTCCAAGTGACCAGACAAATGTTGGAAGAAGCTATCTTTCATCTGATCCATCTCATCCTGGAAGTCTTGGAATTGCCATAAGTGAGGCGCTTGAGGTAGCTCTCGGACAAAATAATGCAAAATATTCTCTGGGAAGTGTTTTGAATCATGTTCTATTGCATCAAACAATTATAGGATTAGAAGCTAGAAAACAGATGGAATCGATAGACAGAACACCAGACTATATAGTTGGATGCATTGGCGGTGGAAGCAATTTTTCTGGCATTGCCTATCCGTTTTTGAAAGACAGGATAAAGGGTTTGAGTCAAACAAGATTTATTGCTGTTGAACCCAAAGCTGTACCCTCAACTACACGTGGAAAATATACTTACGATTTCGGCGATTCCGGTGGACTAACTCCTATGCTGAAAATGTATACGGTAGGTAGCAAGTTTCCAATTTCGCCAATTCATGCGGCTGGTTTAAGATATCATGGTAAAGCACCATCACTATGCCTATTAATTAAAAATGGCTTCGTGGAAAACAGGGCGTACCATCAGACTGAAGTGATGCAGGCTGGCGCACTTTTTGCAAGACTTGAAGGTGTTATTCCAGCACCTGAAACAGCGCATGCAATAAAGGCCGTAATAGATATTGCAGTTGATGCGAAAAGAAAGAATGAGAAAAAGATAATATTGTTTAACTTCAGCGGCCACGGCCTCCTTGACCTAAAAGCATACGAGGACTTAATCTATAATAACCTAAAGGACTATGAGCCACCAGAAGAACTCATATCACAATACATTTCACTTATTCCGAAGGTGAAATAAATATTGTGTCCAGAAAAAAAGAAAACCATGAATCCTGCAAATCTACTTCAATTTTATCAACTAAACCAACTTTAGTTGCAATAGAACTGCTTAAGGCTCACGAGGAAGTAGATAAAATATATCATGAAAAACTGAAGAAGATTATTGAATCTGATAAGGTTCTAAAAAAGCCGGTTGTTGCAGACATAAATACCTACACCATCTTAGATGGCCATCATCGTGTAAGTGTGCTTAGAAGCCTCGGTTGCAGATTTGTGCCCGTCGTGCTTGTAGACTATAATAGCCCATACATCATTGTTGAATCATGGAGAAACATGAAAATAGATAAGGAAACTGTAGTATCAAGGGCATTAAATGGGAATGTGTTTCCGCCAAAGACCACAAAACATATGATTCAAATAAATGGCAAGCTGAAGCACATTTCCTTTATACAAAAGGCCGTTAATGTACCACTAGATGCACTGAAATAGCTTCTTTAACAAGCTGTACATCCTCCTAGCATTTTCAAGCATATTCGTATCATTATTAAATAGAATATATGACTTTAAAGGCTTGATTTCCAGAATCTTTCTAGCAATCTCCTCGAGTTCCTCGTCCTCATAGTAGTGTGAATACCAAAATATCCTACCATGCATCCTAACATAAACCAAACCGTTAGAGGAATAAATTTCCCTCGGATGCTCAGGAGAGTCAACACTAACCCAAGTGATGCCCAACCTAGAAGCCCAATCAACCCACTCCCTAGAAAACCACATAACATTCCTCGGCTCCAAAGCAAACCTTGAACCCAAACCACACTCCAAAACAAACTTCTCCAACCTCTCAAAAGATTTAGGCGTGAATGTGGGCGGAAGCTGGAAAAGGTAAAAGTCTACAAACTTGTCTAAAGGCTCAAAAAGCTCTTTAAACCTTCCCCACAAACCCAAAGCCTTCTCATTAAGCTTGAATCTATGAGTAATAAGCTGATTCACCTTAACAATCCATCTTAAACCACAACCCTTCAAAGCCCAAGATTTAACCTGGCTGGGAAAGGGAAACCTGTAAAAGCTGGCATTCAATTCAACACAATTCAATCCAGAATTTTCAACATACCAAGAAAGGGTGCCCTCAGAATTCCATTCATACGTCCAGCCAGATGTTCCAACAAAAACCTTCGCAGGCATAAAAATTTAAAGCCTCAAAGCCAGTCTTCACAAAAAGAAATCCTATTAAATTATTTAAGGATTATGCAAAATTGCATCAACAATACGGAGCTAACTTACACCCCCCCTTCCATGCTGACTGAATCATTTTCTCCTCTTAGTGGATGACACTAGTACGCCGACCGAAGCCTTAAACGCCTTAGAGACACTAAAATCCTAATTCGAGGCCACAATAATTTAAGGCCTTTTCAATCGAAATAAGCAAGAAACGTGTTCTAGTGACTATTGAAGCGGCTTAAAATATCAAACGGGTATTAAATCCATGTAGTAAAACCTGTTTTCTCTAAAAACTGTTTCTCCCTTTTCAAAGTTTACTTGCCTCTTAAATATTGGGCCATCGAATACAAAGGTATGATATTCCCCGTTTTCTCCTGCTGGGTCAATGTTATCTGGAAGGTCTTCTAAGAACTTTTCATCAACTATTCTACCAACATAATCTTTTGAGAGGACATTGGAGTCAACGCATACGACAATCGCTTTAAACCCAAGCCTTACAAAGTCTTCTACAAGCTTTCTTGAGTTTCTTTTCCATAATGGGAAAACGCCTCTTATTGAAACCTTTGACAACTTTTCCTCCCTATACCTTCTTACATCTTCAAGAAAAATGTCCCCGAAAACAACCAAAGACACACCATTTTCCTTCATACTCTTCATCTCCCTCTCCATTATTTTATCATATTCTTCATTCGATACGTCTTTTGGAATAAAAACTTCATGTAAAGCAACACCTATCGCCCTTGCCTGCTCCTCTATCAGCGTCCTCCTAACTCCATGCATTGCAACCCTATCATAATCTCTCGTTATTGTAGTAAGTAAGTAAACTACTTCATAACATTCATTCCTACGAATTTCGTAGAGCGCCAAAGAACAGTCCTTTCCACCGCTCCAAGAAACCAGCGCCTTCCCTCCATAAGGTTCAGCCTTCCTCTCAAATTTAAAGATACCTGAAGCCCTAGCCATGATAACCAAACACTATAATTCTGGAGAGTATAAAATTTTATGAAGGAATTTGAGTATGTATAGAAAAGTTTAAAAAATACTCTTGAGGTTCTAACTAAGAGAGTAAGAATGGGTTACACTCTCGCTAAGGTTATTGTTTCCAATCCAAAGGACGAATCCTTAAGGGAAGAGCTTGAACTATTAGTCGATACTGGTTCAACATACACTTGGATAAGACGTGATAAGCTTACCAAGCTAAAGCTTGAGATTAGAGGGAAAAGAGGATTTAGAAGCATAGATAACAGAATCATTGAACGTAACATTGGTGAAGTGGTTGTCGAATGCCTAGGTAGAAAGGCGACGACTGTAGTTGTGTTCGCTGAACAAGAAGACAACGAAGTTTTAGGATTACATGCGCTAGAAGGCTTAGGTCTCGAAGTAGATCCTGTAACAGGCAAGTTAAGAGAATCTGAGGCAATACTTGCATTATAATTAGATAGCTTTCAACCGCAGCCCTTTAATGGTAGAGGACACAACATTATCGGCTATGGAGGCTGAAAACAATTTTCTAACCCTTTTTCCCTCCCTGACAGCGAGGTTCTTGTCACAGGCTGAATGAACTTTTTTTAGCTTCTAATGCTCTCCGCATCATCTTACTTGGAATAAAAGGCTGAAATTCCCTCATGGAAACCATTCTGCCCGCTTCGAAATCTTTGCCTACATTATGAAAGGCTTATGCTAACTAGTCCGTTGGCATCCTCTTTTTCAAGCTTGAAGGAGACAATTTTCTTAAACTCCCTTAACTGGATAATGTTCTTGCCCTCAACTATGTCATATTCGGCTTTTTCAGCGTCCTTTAACGGCAGGCTTAAGTCGTATTCTAAAAGCTGTAGCCTGTTTCTTAAGCTAGAATGTACAGATAATATTGCATTATCATATCCGTATAGGGGTATCCCACCCCAGTTTCCTGTTGAAAGTAGCCGTGTTGGAATCGTGAAACTGACTGGTGGAGGTTTTCTGAAGGCGATCCTATTGTCTAGGACAAGTATTTCCCTGTAGCCTGCGTCAATTGGCATCGCATCAAATCTTGCAAGATTGGCTGTTGTGGAAGTTCCCAAAAGAATCTTGTCCGCTACAGTCTCTATCGAAGTTATCCTCGCACCGAAGGCTCCAACAATTCGGGCCATAGGTGGTGTAATATACACTAGCAATGATGGCCCCACTATAGTATTTTGTTCCTTCATAACATTTCTTTCTAATTCGTTCTGTGGAAAGACAAGCCCATGTGTGAACGCGTTAAAGGCAGTCAGTATACCTCCACCAAATGCTACTGACATCGTTCTGCTTGGAGAATATCCTGAATATCCGAAATCGAAAAGTCTAACAAATTTTAGAGAATCCTTTTCGTAGGGTGTGGGCTCAGAAACCAATATCCCTCCTTTTACGAAAACAAAAAGTCTAGCGTAGGCTGAAATCATGCTTCCAACAAAAGGTCTGACAACATTTCCTCCATCAACTGAAATTTTAGAAAAATCTTCAATGTAGATCTTCGACCACTTTCTATCAAAAAGGTCCATGAACTGTAGTCCCCTCAAATAGCCTAAATAGGAAATGTCAAAGAACGCACTGTCTAAAAATAGTGTGCCCTTGAGGGCTGGTTCGCTAGTCAATTGAATGATGCTCCCATCCTTTCTATTAAGTGAGAAGACTCCTAAATTTTTGTGCCCATCAGCCCTTGCTAAAAGAAGTTTATCGTCTACTGGATCATAGACTATTTCAGAAACTTCACCAGCCCATTCTGTAGGATGATTTATTCCCTCTTTCCAAACAAGTCTAACCTTTCCCTCCCTAATATCATATTCGTGAACATGACTAAACTTGTTAATAAAAGAAATACTTCTCCTACTACCATCCCTAGAATATAACGCTGGTGCATGAATCCAGCCACCAAAATATATGTAATCATCAACTACATCAACAGCATTGTATGTGTCTCCTCCAGAAACAGGCTTTGGTCCAACAAGTTCATAACAGTACACGCGCTCCTTCTCTCCATCTAGAAAATGAGCTTCTCCCTCGAAGGCAAGGTTAAAGAATAGGGTTCCCTTATAAAATTTTAACCCAAATATACCACCAGAACCCCATTCAGGCCCAAACCTTGGAGGAAACCTATAAATTCTCTGAAGTATATAGGCCATTGCCATCATCGACATCAAAGCAACTTTAATATAAAACATTTTTAAACAAAAGAACACTTAAATATTCATTTTATGAACAAAAGACGTGAATGTATTATGAGCTCAACTCCATTGTTTCCCATATTCTATAGGACAGCTGAACTCTACATGCCCGGAAAGATGGTTTTTGGCCTAAACTCACTAGAAAGGCTTCCCAAGGAAGTCCGCTTCCTCGGGGGTACTTCAAGAGCTCTAATTTTAACCGACAAACCCGTTAGATCCACAGGAACACCTGAAAAGGCATCAGAGCTACTCAAAAAGGAGGGTTTCGAGACCAAAGTATACGATGATCTTGAACCAGAACCAAGAATCGAGATTGTGGAAAAGGCAGCGTCCTTTGCAAAAAGCTTCGACCCAGAAGTTATCATCGGAATAGGTGGAGGAAGTGTAATGGATTCAACAAAACTTGTAGCAGCATCCTTTACCAACCCCGGTAGCCTAAAAGATTACGTTGGTCCAAATCTTTTGAAAAGAAGAGGTAGGCCAACAATATGTATACCGACCACAGCAGGAACAGGAAGTGAAGTCACACAATATGCTGTGTTCACAATTGATGGGAAAAAGAAAACTTGTGCAAGCCCATACATTATACCAGATGTCGCTTTAATTGATCCAATGCTTACACTTACACTACCTCCTCCGGTAACAGCAGGATGCGGGCTCGACGCACTAAGCCATGCGATAGAATCATTGGTTTCAACTGAAGCCACACCAATAACGGATGAATTAGCTTACCTTGCAACAAGACTAATATTCAACTACCTTAAAAGAGCATATTATAAACCAAACGATGTCGAAGCAAGATACTACATGTCTATGGCCGCTACAATCGCTGGAATACCTCTCTGCAACGCGAGAATGGTTGTTGGCCACTCTATCTCGCAAACAATAGGGCCGATGTACAAAATTTCCCACGGTATCTCGTGCGCGATAACTCTCCCGTACATAATGAAATTTTATGCACCAGTAGTAAGTGAAAAATTGGCTCAAATAGCTGTAGTAATAGGTGAAGACGTATCCCAACTATCATTGAAGGAAGCAGCCCTCATTTCAGCGGTTTCCGTAAAGAGATTGCTTGAAGAAGTAGGTATTCCTTCTACATTAAAAAGTTATGGCATACCAAAAGAAATGCTACCAAAACTGGCAGAAGATTCAATAACAAACTTCCCAAGACCAAACAGTCCAATAGAACTTAATAAAGAGAATGTACTAAAAATACTCGAATGGATGTATGAAGGAGAAATCTAATTTTCTGTCCCCTATTTTTTATAATTTAAGAGAAAATAGTTTTACCAAAACTATGTTTAAGTTAAACCGATAAAAAATTTACTAAAGGACAATAACTTTAACATTAATCAAGTTTAGATTAAACCTATTTTTATTGGCTACTCCCTCTTATCCTACAACAAAACCTCCACAAAATCGTGAAACATATTCTTTTACATAAAATCGACAAGAAAGCCTACGGTTTTAACCGTGGGATGAATTGTCGATAGGCTTAAATACATCTTCCTTAAAACGTTATGTTGAGCATGTTGCTCGTGGATGTGGTCCGGATGTCCGAAGGCTCGAATAAGGCTCTGGACCGAATTGGGTGGAGGGGGGGTTCGAGCGAGGGAGTTGAATCCTCGTATGAGGACAATAAAATATAGGTTGCCTCAGTTGAGGCAGCGTTAACTGGGTGGTGGCACACCCATTGCAGATAGTCCCTAAGCGGTGATGGGGTGAACGCTGACACGCATGTGCTCCAGAGCGTTGAAGGGACTGTGTGCAAGAATCTCCCGGCTTCAGCCGTGGAGAGTGTCAACTTATTTAAAGCATTAGCTAGTATATCGTCTCCTACCCCGGGTACACCACATATCAAAAATACTACATTTCTTGTTTGTTCAGAAATTTTGGTAACTTCAGCGTCCCTGTAAGGGTATACAGCCACAAGCTTTTCATCATCAGATACGACTATTTCTGTTCCATTCAATATAATCGGTTTCTCCATACCAATCCCTAAAAATTTTTCCCCTTCAAATGCTTTTCTCATAAACAGTTCTCCTGAAATCTTGTCCTTATCGAATGCGGCTATAGGTACTCCACTAACGATTGATGCAAGATTATATGCGTCAACGAGAGTGTTGATGCGGGGAATCGGTTTTTCAAGCAATATTCGGCGTATTAGTGCCTCAGATGCCGGTCTAGTTTTTGTTGGATCAATTCCTATCTTCCAGAAGAAGTCTCTATATGCTCTGAAAATCTGCTCATTTTTTATTCCCTCCAATGTATACCTAGACTTTACATATTCCGTTACTTCCTTCAAAAGGGTATTGAAGTCGTTGACGGTTTTAGGATCATTTCTATTTACATCAATACCTCTTATTTCTAGAACATAGGCTCTTAAGCCGGGAAATTTTTCTTCTAACTCTTTATCCACTTTAATCCACAAAATTTTCACGCACCCTACACTGGCAGGTCAGGCAAATTTTCTAAAGTAGTAACTTTTGCATCATACGGGTCCGCTATCCCCTGGCAGAAAACGTTTAACGGCTGATCTACTAGCATATTGTAGCACCTGTGAGCCATGCCTGGAGGAATGTAGACAGCGTCACCTTCAATTACTTCAGCCTCTTCTCCAGAAACCTTAACCTTTCCTCTTCCAGAGACTATAAAGTATATTGCTTCAGAATTATGTGAATGGTATCCTAGAACATTTGGCACACACATCATGCTCGCGAAAAGGAGATACTTCATATTCTCTCTTGTGAAGATGCTGTAAGAGTAGCATGTTCCCTCATGACCCGGCCTAGGCTTTTCCAAAGACCACCTTTTGACCAGAATTTCTCCTTCACCCTCTTGCACAGAACTTTCTGATATGATGCTAACAGCATCAGGCGGTGTTCTCACACAATATTCCATGTATATTATCGGCTGATGTTCTATGGTGGACGATATAAAATAAGCTGTTTCAGGAGGCACATAAACGGTGTCCTGGACTCTTATCTGCACACTTTTCCCAAAAGACTCTATTTCCCCCTCACCCTGAACTATGAAAAGTATTTTTTCAAGATTTTGTCTTTTGAAGGTAGGTTTCTTTCCCCAGGGCACGGTAACATACTTAACCCACTCCCAGTATTTGGCAACCTTTATTCCACCAGCTTGACTAAGCTGATCTCTTCTCCTAAAATAGTATCTTGCAAAACATTGTCCATCATTTTCTAAAATTGGCTCAATTTCCCTCCAATTCCTTTTATACATCTTTCTCTCCTCATAAATAATACCCTAACCGATTTTAAATTTTTTAACTCAAATTTCTCTGTCTTGAATTCTCCAAAAAATGCGAGATTTCTTTAGGTAATCGTCTTTAAAAAGTGCTCTATTAGGAAATAGAATTTTATGATCTAAATATTTATATTATTTTTTGCTAGCTAGATAATTTATGCCCTATGGTATGAAGGTCCTTGTGACCGGCGCAAGTGGTAGAATAGGCCGCACATTTGTCAGAGAATATAAAAATTTTTACAAGTTTAAGCTAATGTTACACAAGAGTTCTCTAGAGGACGGAGAGTTTGAGACAGTTTATGGTGATGTTTCCAATTTTAATAGCGTACTAAAGGCTGTTGAAGGAGTTGAAGCCGTTGTCCACCTGGCCGCAGACGCTCGAGTTGAAGCTGACTGGAACTCTATACTACATTCAAACATTATTGGAACCTACAATGTTTTTGAAGCAGCCCGAATCTGCAACGTTAAGAAGATTGTTTATGCCAGTTCCAATCACGCGTGCGGCACACTTGTAAATGAAAGAGATATTGTTGGCCCAGACGCTCCAGTTGCACCCGACAGTCTCTACGGTGTTAGCAAGGTCTTCGGTGAAGCTTTAGCATACTATTATCATAAAAGGTATGGCATTTCCATAATATGTTTGAGAATCGGCATCTGCAGGGATTTAGAGGATCCGTCAGAATTCTTTAAAGAATATTTAAGTGGAAAAAAGGTGCACCCAACATACTCGCCTGAAAAGATTCTAGGGTTGTGGATAAGCGCCCGTGACATGGCTCAACACATCCACAAAAGTCTTGAAGCTGATGTAAAGTTTGGAATATTCTATGGTATTTCGAACAACAGACACCCGGTTTTTGACATAAGTGAAACTAGAATTAAGCTTGGATATAGTCCAGAAGATTGTGCGGAAAATCATCTAAAATAATGAAGTCAACTTATAATTGAAAGTAGGTACGGCTTAAACTTCATGAAAGTTAACGCTTCACCATTTATTTTCTCTTCAGCCTCCTCATCCGACATGTATAATGTTTCTTTGACAAATGTTGAGACATGGCCAAGCCAGCATATTTTATATGCATCTAAAACAACTTCTTTGGAATAAACTTGATAGCTTTTAAGAAAATTGAATGATATTTTTGCCCAATCTTCGACTCCTATCCTAGACTCTTCAACGCATCTTCTTAACAGGGTGAAAGCAGGGGTAAAGCATGCTCGATAACGTTCTCTCTCAAAACCACCTCCACTACCATATATCAGGTGCACGTTATAACCTCGACTTGATAAAAATTCCGTCTGTGCTGCAATCACAATCTCTACACCACCAGCTTCAGAAGGAGGTGCTGTGTAATGTATTATGCCTACATTTTTACATCGTTTAAAGCTATTTTTATTGGAATATTTCCTTTCCATGATATTACCCTTATCCTTATAAAATGTTTTAGTTTAAATGTTGTGGAAGGGGAATTGCAATGGCCAGAAACAGCATTGTTAAAGGGAAAGTGCAGAATTTTAGAAGCGGTACCCTAAAAACGGTAATTTATCTAATAGTTTTAATAGCAATTTTAGCAGTTTTAAACTATTTTTTTAAATGGACTACTTACGAGGAAATACCTGAATACTTGAAGCAATATAGCACGATAATACTTTTCATCAACCAATACATCCCGTATGTCCATGCTACACTTGTTTTTGTCTTCGGATACCTTATCACCAACGCTATAAGCGGTATCGTATACAGTTATTTTATAAGGTTAACTGACCATCCTACGGCATCAACACTCAAGACACTTGCAAGAATTATTGGGATAGGAGTACTTCTCACCATCATTGCATCAATATTGAATGTTAACCCTTCGGCAGCCCTGACTATAGGCTCATTCAGTGGACTTGTTGTAGGTTTTGCTACACAAACAGTATTATCTCATCTTGTAGCAGGTGTATTCATACTAATTACTAGGCCTTTTACTTTCGGAGACATTGTAACTATTGCGGGACAGACTGGTGTCGTAAAAGAGATAAAATTAATGCACCTTGTGCTCGAGACATTAGATGGTTCATATGAAGTTCTGATACCGTGCGGAACTGTCATATCACAGGTTCTACTAAAGAAAAAGCCTCCAATGCCAATGAAGCCATTGAAGACAGTATTGCAATTAGAAGAGCCTCCGAAACGTGTCAAAGCTGGGACAGTAATAACCCTAAAAGGTAGGCTGGTTGAAGCTGAAACAGGAAAACCTGTTTCGAACGCGCAAATAAAAATTTTTGACGAAGATGTAGGTAGAGATGATCTTCTAGCAACAGGGACAACAGATGGAAACGGAGTCTTCAGCATAAATTGGGAGGCGAAAACAACAGACCTTCTAGACAATACAGTTGAACTGTATGCAAAGTTCGATGGAGACGAAGAATATCGTCAATCAAAAAGCAAAATATATGTTATTGAGGTAATCTAACAATTCAACCATTTCCAACAACTTGCTTGATGGAAAGCAATTTTTCCCTAATAAATATGCCATATAGACTGCAACAGCACTCTTTTGGTGAAATATATTATGAAGTTTAAGGTTTAAACGGTATCCTGTTATAATAAAATTAAGGTAGGACACGTTTAATGCTTTGTGGCATAATCCTTCCAATAATCGTACACACATGTATACTACTAGATTTTGGAAGAAAGACCGGCTTTTAGAAAGAGTACTTTTGGAATGTTAGCATCTGAGTTCCATGTTCTTCGTCTAATAAATTACTGTAAGATTAAGGTCTTACAGCCAATGTAAGCTTTATTTCAACAGTTTTCCCATCTCTTATAACCGTAATTGTTATCACATCTCCGGGAGAATATTTGTAGGCCATGAGATAATTTAGGTCAGGATCTTTCCTTATCGGATAGTTGTCGATTGCCACGATAACATCCTTAACTTTCAACCCACTTCTTTCAGCTGGAGAATTTTTTGCTATCTGCGTGATGATGAATCCGGAGGAAACATTCTTTGGCAGTCCATAATATGATGCAACTATTGGATCCAAGTATTCGCCATAGATTCCAATGTATGGATGCTTGTATACTCCATTTTTTATGAGCTCTGGAACAATTCTTTTGACTATGGCTGAAGGTACTGCGAAACCTACGCCTTCAGCCACAGACTTTTCTATTCCCGCTGTCGCGACTCCTACAACCTCTCCCCTAGAGTTTATTAGTGGTCCCCCAGAGTTTCCAGGGTTTATTGCTGCATCAGTCTGAAGCATTGGAACATATGTTATTCCTGTCCTGTTTACTTGGCTCACTATACCTGATGTTATACTTTCAGATAGCCCAAAGGGGCTTCCTATAGCGTAAACTGGTTCACCTATTATAACGTTGTCCGCGAGCTTTAAAGGTGGATATTTTGCTGGAAGGTCAGCCTTCAGTACTGCTAGATCAGCATAGGAATCGTTTCCGACAAGCTGTGCCTCAAACATTTCATTATCGTACGTCATAATAATAAAGTATTTGCCCCCTTCAATTACATGATTGTTTGTTACAACATGTCCTTGATCGTCGTAAACGAATCCAGAACCGAGTTTGAGCTGCTGAAAATTTTTGTCATAAACTGTAACCTGTACTACACTCGGTGATGCAATCTTAAATATTATTGCAGCATCATAACTTCTATTACTAATAATATATGTTGTCGTTACCGTTGTAGTATAAGATGGATTTGTTGTTGTAATAGTCACGGTTTTTGTCGTAGTAGATGGTGCGCTAATCTGTAAGTATGAGGCGTAGCCTAGAAAACTCATTATCATTGGCACTAATATGGCTGCACCTACGATAGCTATTAAGGCGATTATGAATACTCCAACAAATTTTGATGGCATACTATCAAAAAGTTTGACCTTTGTCTTAATAAACTTTGCTTAATAGAGTTAAATTTTAGTTGTAAAATGATATTCATGAAAAAAAAGAGTTAACACCATTAATTTTTGTATTCGCAGTCCCTTAAAACAATCCACTTCTTATTCTAATGTTTCATTAATCATTCTTCTTCCTGGTGGAATTATTTTGTGCGGGTATATTTTTGTTGAAATAATTTCGCAACCTTCACCTAATATTACGTCATCTCCTATAACGCTTACTCCAACTATTTTTGTAGGATTAGTTAGAGAAGACTTTACTCTAACATGCCTTCCAACAATGCTATCCCTTATTTCTGCACCATCTTCTATCATTGCCCTGTCCATAACAGCCGACCTTTCTATTACAGCATTTCTTCCAACAATACAGTAGTTGTCGATACAAGAGTCTCTTATAATGGTTCCATCTCCAATACCACAGTGCCTACCTATTAAAGCTGAACCTTCAACGATTATCTTACCTCCCCTAATCTTTTCTAAAATCTCTTCCCTCCTCTTTAGTGCCTCTGGACTTTGACCTTGTATCCAAACATTTGATTCGTCTGAAACTTTACCCTCTATATCCAGCCCCCTTGCACCACTATGGAGTATTCGAAGCATAGCGTTCAGGTATCTTTGTGGTGTGCCAACATCATGCCATTCTCCCTTTAAAATGTATCCGTAGACGGGTGCGTTAGAATTTACTAAGTGAGGGATTAGATCTAGTCCGAAGTCTAACCTCCTATTTTTTTCATGCATCTCTCTTACCTTTGCATCCTCGAATACTTCTTTTATCTCTGGACTTAAGAGGTATATTCCTGTGTTTGCAAGATTTGATGGCGCATTCTCTCTTTTAGGTTTCTCAACAAAATTTTTTATCCTAAAATCCTTATCCATTTCAACTACACCATAGTCTTCCACATTTTCAACATGCACAAGTCCTATGGTCATTAAAGCATTCTTCTCTTTATGAAACCTCAAAAAGTCTACGATATCTATATCGAAGATATTGTCTCCCTGTACACCGACGACAGGAGAATCTATCCCATAGTATTCCATATTAATTCTTACTGAATCAGCGCTCCCGAAATCATCTTTATTTGGCTGATATTTTATATGGATTCTTGGCTCTATACCGTATCTTGCAGACAGTCCAACGCCATCTTGAAAGTAATCATATAAAGCTCTGTAATTCACGTAACCTTTTACGCCGAAAATAAAATATCTAACCCCCTGTCTCGCTAGCTTTACTATAGCTATTTCAACCAAGGGCCTATTGAGTAGCCTAACAAGTGCTTTAGAAACTTCGCAGGTTAAGGGCTTAAGTCTTTTAGCTTCCCCACCAACTGGGATTATAACCCTTAAATCATCAACTCCAACCATTTGAAACCAATATTTTTTTGTAAACCGAAGTTATAAACTTTTTTCTACTGTAATAGTGTCCTCCGCCTCTTACCATAATATACGGTGAGAGACGCTGTAATAAGCCATGTAACAATACCTAAAAATCCAAGTCCATCAATTATTTCATTGTTAGATGTTTGTGTAACAATTATTGTGAAACCCCATAACGCGTTTATGGAACCATGTAGTGAGGCTGCTGGCAAAATGCTCTTAGATACTACTCTAACATATACATGTGGGAAAGTAAAAAGAACAGCTATTATAGTAAAAAGAAATATGCCTTCGATCCTATGAATTTGATAGTTGTGGCCTAGAAATAGGATTGCCGTCCCATGCCAGAAGCCCCATAAGAGGCCAATTATAGCACATGTTCTGAGGAAGCCAAACTTATTTAGGAGGAGGTTGACTAGAAAGCCTCTCCAGCCAATTTCCTCTCCAAGAGCATAAGCAGCATTTAAAGTTAATCCGACAAAATACGAGGATATAATTGTCGAAAAAATAATCAAAATTAGCAATGTTGTTTGACTAATTTCTTGAGGTAAAATATTCTGCAAATATTTTATTTGGTCAATTAATGTCGTTAAGCTAAAAAATCCAAAAGATATTGAAATGAGAATATAAATGCCTAGGCTCAATAAAGTTATTAAAGGAGATAAAAGATACCATTTCAAAGTCAAGTGGTCTCTAATTCTACCAAAATATGTGCTAAATTCTAGAATAATATTTTTTCCCAAAATCTTTAATGCAATAATTGTAGCAAATGTAGGAGTATACATTCTAACAAAACCCCAAATTAAGATAATAGGCGTTAAGGCTGCTTGATAAGCAACTATAAAGTAAGAAGCAAGAATGTCAACTGCAAAGGCAAGCAAATACGCGCTTAAAGCATATGAAAATAGTCCCCATTTAATAGATTTTGGCATAATCATATTATCTTGACCAAACATCATATATAATTTTTGAGGAAATTTCTAAAATATAGTATTACGATATATATTGATTGACGACCATTTTTATAATAAGCGCAGGAAAGATGCAAGGGCTGGCCAAAAGCAGGCCGAAGGCCTCTAAGAGGCTCATGGCCAAGTCTTCTAAGCGTGAGAAGAGGAGGTTGATGACATGTTTTACAAGCATATAGCAAAGTTGTGAATTCAGGCTCCTAAAATAATCTTCTTATACGTTTCTGAACTCTTTCTAGCAATTCTCTCTTTAGTGTTAAAGTCAACATGATAGAGTCCAAATCTCATTCTGTAGCCTTGAGCCCACTCGTAGTTATCTATAAGGGACCAGTGAAAGTAGCCTCTAACCTCAATTTTTTCCTCTTCAATAGCCTTCTCTAGAACCTTCAAATGTTCTGTAATAAAATTTGTTCTCAGCCTATCAGAAGAATCTGCTATCCCATTTTCGGTAACATAAAGGGGTTTGTTATATTTTTTCATAAGTTCCAATGCATCCAGGAGCCCATTAGGGTAAACTTCCCATCCAAAATCTGACGTAGGATTCCCATCGATTGAAACATCATTTGGTTTGCAGTTGTTCCCATATCCTTCAACTATCTCGGGAACCATCGGCATTCCAGCAAAAACTCTAGCAAGTATAGACTTTTTACCTCGAACCACGTTTCTAGTATAATAGTTAACTCCTATCCAGTCAACCCTATTTCCTAGAAAGATGTCATGTTCCCTATCTTCTTTCTCACAATTTAAATTTTCGTCAACCCAACCATTCGAAACCGCCTCTATTATGAACAGATTATGTATATGGTTGGATATTTTGCATGCTTCAATATCCTTGTTTTTGTCGAAGGGTATCATGGGCACAATATTCAATATGATGCCAACTTCAGAGGCGCTTATATCTTCATTTTCAGCCTTAGACTGATCAAATTGCTTTATTGCATCATATGCTCTAGCATGTGCAACAGCCAAATTAATCAGACATTTTCTGAAAAGTCTAAAGTTGTTTAAACCGGGAGGAAAACCCATTGAAGGGAAAAGGTATCCTGTTTCAGCTACAACTGTCGGCTCATTTAATGTTGCCCAATAGTCCACAATATCCCCAAATTTCCAAGCGAGATAGGCCGCATACTTCCAAAATTCAACAATAGTCTCATCATCAATCCATCCTCTGGGCCCCTTACGTCCTCCCGAATTTCTTACAGTAATAGGGTCATGTATCCATAATGGTAATGTAAAGTGATTTAAACAGACTATGGGCTTCATATTCTTCTGTATTATATCATTTAAAATTTTTCTATAATGGTTTACTACCTCATTATCAGCAATCTCATCTAATTTTTCTAAAAAATTTTCTTCTGCAGAAATACTAGAAATTCTTCCAAACTCGTTCCTTTCAACATGCACCTTAACTTCTTTCGTTGGTTTCGGAAAGATCCTGCTCCATTCTACACCTAGCCTATAAGAGTTTAATCCAATTCCTTTCGCAAGTTCGTGATCTTTTTCATACAAATGCCAGTAGTCGGGACCGTTTTCAGGTAGATCACCGCTTACGATACCTTTCTCTATATTATTTTTATCGTGAACCCATACAAACCAGTCCGTGTTCCTGTCCACACATTCCTTTAAAGGGTGTCCCATTTCAAATTGGAATCCGCTTGATGAAACACCCCATAGAAAGTTTTTTGGGAACGGCATAAGCTATTTCTTTATGAGGTATGTATATAAATTTTGGTGCTGTTACCTAAGCTAAATCTTTTTTATTAAGTAGTTGAGTGAATATTTCCAATAAATCATCAAATGTTATTCCGGAAAAAGTTATTTTATCACTGAATTTTTTAAAAACATTATTAATTTGTTCTTGACTAAATTTTATTCCCCTTAAGCTTGTGAGGAAATTTTCAAATTCTTCTATGGGGAATGCGAAAAAGTCTCCACTTATGATCACATTATCTATAATACCATTTTCTAATTCCACTTCAACTTTGACATATTTTCCTCCTAAAACCTTCTTATCTAATTCTATATGCATTTTTTACCACCTGAAATTCCAGTTTCTTTGTCCATATTTTTTAACCAGCTCCTTTACCAGATTCTTTTCTTCATCGTCTAGGGTGTCTTCATATGGTTTAATGTTAAATGCTTTTTCAAATCCTTTGATTAGTGCATTTATAACCTCTTGCTTTGAAATTTTTGAACCTTTTTCACGCGATAATGTCGTCACTCTATCGTATATTGTTTTTGCACTATGTGCTGCCAGCTTATCTTTTGGAACCAGAAGAAGTCTTTCAATTTTTGAAATATCAGTATCATACATTAAGGTTCCATGTTGTAAAAGAACGTTTCCTTTCCGTATTTGCGCGCTTCCAGAAACCTTTTTACCGTTAACGGTTACATCGTTTACTGGTTCAAATCTTCCGTCTAATCCTAAAAAATTTAATGCGTACAATATTCCGCTACATATCTTCCTATAACTTTCTTGTACATCGAAGTCTACGCTACCTACGTCGGCTACAATACTATACGTTATCTCACCATTCTCATCATGATATACTGCTCCTCCCCCAGTAATTCTCCTCACAATAGCTATTTTGTTTCTAACGGCATATTCTACGTTAACGGTTTCATAGACTTTTTGAAAGTAGCCTATTGTTATTGCACTAGGTTTAAAAACGTAGAGTCTCAGCACATTCGCTCTTGGCCTCAAATTATTTAGGGTCAGTATTGCCTCGTCCACCGCCATATTATATTCTGCTGTCCCCTCATTTAATATTAGTCTCCAGTTTTCCAAACCATTCACTATACAATCATTTTATACTTTTAAAAATTTTTTTCCACAATTGTATGGGAAAAAATTTTATATTGTCTGCTTCCACTTGGATGGTATGTTATTTAGGCAGATTAAGGACGTTGGAGACAATTTTTCTTACATTATCGCTGACACTTGTTCGAGGGAGGCTGCTGTTGTAGACCCAAGCTTTAATGTTAGAGCTATAGTTAGGGTGTTAGAAGACTTTAGGTTAAAACTCAAATACGTTATCTGCACCCACGGTCACTTTGATCATATTGCTGAAGTTGATTTCTTCAAGACGAGATTTAATTCAAAAGTTTTAGCTCACAAGCTTTCGACTATGGAAAAGGATATAGAATTAGATGATGGAAGTGTTATCGATTTAGGTTCGATTAGAATAAGGGTGATTCACACTCCAGGTCACACTGAAGACAGTATATGTTTACTTGTCGATAATAAGCTATTGACAGGTGACACACTCTTTGTTGGAGGTTGCGGTAGAACCGACTTACCTGGTGGTGATCCAAGAAAGCTTTATCATAGCCTTTTCAATAAGCTGCTTCTCTTAGATGATAGCGTGGAAGTTTATCCGGGGCACGATTATGGCTCTGTACCGTCTTCAACAATAGGCTTAGAGAAGATGACTAACGAAGTGCTTAAGAAACGTAGTATTGAAGAATTTTTAGGTTTCATACAAACTCCCTAAACTTCCTTTTCCTCGACAAGCCCTTTTTCCTTTAACCGATTTAAAGCGTAAACTATTTCCCAAAGGTGGCAATCGCTTGTAAGCCAAAGCTTTGAAAGTCTAACTTCTCCTTCAACACTGATCTTCTCAATGAGTTCTTTTTCAAGTTCTTCAATATTTCTTCTCCTTGATAAGCTTTTATGCGCCCCTAAAACAATTTTAGAAAATTCTTCAGGAAACTCTTCAGCCTCTTCCATGCAATTAATTTTTTTAAAGATTTAATATATAAACTTAATGTTCACGGAAATCTATTCTTCCACATTTCATATAGTACTGGAATTTCTTCAACCTTTTGGCCTGAGAGCATTTCCCAATATATGCCTCTAGGTTTTTCTGCAAGGGGCCTCGTTTTTATTATCCTTGTCGGTGTTATTATCCAGTCCACAATTAAATCATATACTTTTGTATCGAACTTTTCTTCTAAAACCTGTATGTCGTGAACTGTTGTAGCCACAGGCGTACTTTGTTCAACCTTTTTCATTTCATAAGCTATTGCCCATTCTATTTCAGAATAGCCTCCCCCTTTTCCTATACGTTCGCCAAATAAGTTAACTGCAACACTTCCAACTACAACTAAGTCTATTTTTGGTAAATCTTCAATCTTAATCTTCTTGCCGTAGAAGAATGCGCCTTTGATTGTTGAAGCAAATTCGTAACTGTTTTCAGGTATCTTTTCTGGGTCCAATAAGAGGAAACCATCTTTTAATCTTGGCGTAGGCATAATAACCTTCATACCCCGCTTAAGCGCCATGAACCTGACAGGCTTTTGAGGAGAGTCTGGGCTAACCTTTATGACCCTTGCATTATTCCATATACTTGTTTCGGAAAGCTTTTGTGCCGCAACTTCTGCGCCAACAAAATTTGGGATCCTACCATATGGTGGAGGAAATAGGCTCACATTACATTCGATAATCTTCTTCCATATATTCTCTCTAATACTTTGTTTCTTGTTCAAGTATTGATAGTACTCCTTTGTATCCGATAATTTAAATCTTTTAATCGAAGCTAGAACGTATTCTTTCTAAAATCATAAATATTTTTAAAAACCCTTTTCCACACCATAATGCGTGATAACATAATGTCTGAAATGTCACTACCTTTCCACGTTAAATTTGAGCCGGGAAAACTTAGGAACGAGGAGTGGACTAGGTCAATAAATGATCCAGAAAAATACTGGGATGAAAAGGCAAGAGCTCTCGATTGGTTTAGGACATGGGACAAGGTACTTGATGACACAAACAAACCCTTCTACAGATGGTTTGTTGGCGGAAAAATTAATGCAAGCTACAACTGCCTAGACAGACACATTACTACAGAAAAAAAGAATAAAGTAGCATACATTTGGGAGGGAGAAAACGGTGAAACAAGAACAATAACATATTATCAACTCTATAAGGAGGTTAACAAGTTTGCTAAAGTACTACAAGACCTAGGTGTAAAGAAGGGTGACAGGATTGCATTATACCTTCCAATGATACCGGAACTTCCCATAGCTATGTTGGCTGCCGCAAGATTAGGTGCACCACATGTTGTCGTCTTCTCCGGATTTAGCGCTGACGCCCTAGCGGACAGAATAAACGATGCTGGAGCAAAGATCCTTGTCACAGCCGATGGAAGCCTTAGACGTGGCAAGGTTGTAGAATTAAAGAAAACAGTTGACATTGCGCTAGAGAAATGTCCAACAATTGAAAAAGTTATTGTAGTAAAGTATGCTGGACAGCAGGTGAACATGAAAGAAGGCAGAGACCTTTGGTATTCAGAAGTGATGAGTAAGGTTCCAGCAAACACCTATGTCCCCCCTGAAATTGTCGATTCAACGGAACCAATATTCCTACTATACACTTCTGGCACAACAGGCAAGCCTAAGGGTGTACAGCATGGTACTGGCGGATACCTAGTTTGGACTTACTGGACGCTCAAATGGGCCTTTGACGTGAACGACAAGGACATATGGTGGTGCACGGCAGACATCGGCTGGATAACCGGCCACAGCTACGTAGTTTACGCGCCACTAATGCATGGTATAACAAGCTTAATGTACGATGGAGCACCAGACTATCCTCAACCAGACAGGTGGTGGGACATAATTGAAAGGCATGGTGTAACTATACTTTATACTTCGCCGACCGCGATCAGAATGTTCATGAGGTTCGGAGATGAATGGGTGTTAAAGCATGATCTTTCAACGTTGAGAGCGCTTGGCTCTGTAGGTGAACCCATAAATCCAGAAGCTTGGCTATGGTACTATAAGGTTATCGGCAAAGAAAAATGTCCAATAATCGACACATGGTGGCAGACTGAAACAGGCGGTTTCATGATCTCGCCTACACTTGGTATTGAGCTTGTACCATTGAAGCCTGGTTCAGCCACTTACCCGCTTCCAGGCATCGTTGCTGAAGTATACAATGACAACGGACAACCTGCTCCAGTAGGCGAGAGAGGCTATCTTGTCATCAAGACACCTTGGCCAGGAATGCTTCAGACTCTATGGCGTGATCCAGAAAGGTACAAGATGGTCTACTTTGGAAGGTTTGAAGGAGTATATTATACAAGTGACTATGCGATAAAAGACCAGGACGGTTACATATGGTTCCTTGGAAGAGCTGATGAAGTCCTGAAGGTTGCTGGGCACAGAATTGGAACGGTGGAAATTGAAAGCGCTCTCGTCTCACACAAGTCTGTCGCGGAAGCAGCGGTAATAGGTAAGGCTGACGAAATCAAGGGTGAGGTTCCGGTAGCGTTTGTTGTATTAAGAGGAGGCTTCACAGCATCAGATGAGCTTAAGGCTGAGCTTTCAAAGCATGTGAGGGCTACAGTAGGCCCTATAGCCGTTCCAGCAGACATAATATTTGTGAACAAGCTTCCGAAGACTAGAAGTGGTAAAATAATGCGTCGTCTACTAAAAGCTATCGTCAGCGGTGCAACTCTAGGAGATATTTCAACACTAGAAGACGGTGCCTCAGTAGAGGAAGTTAAGAAGGCCCTAGAGGAAATGGGAGGCCACCTAGGATAAACTTCCACAAAATTTTTTATTTTTTATACAAATTTATTTTTAAAAAATATTGGAAAGATTTAAAATAAAATTTATAATATTACACTGTAATGATAAGTTTTTACAAACATTTATATAGGAAGGAAAGGTAAACATTTTCGACCATTATGCCAGGGGGTTATGTTGGAAAAATAGGTGTAATAGACTTAACTGACGGCACAGTAAGAATTGAGGAAACATGCGAAACTCTTGGACGAAAATATTTGGGTGGAAAGGGATACGCGTTAGCCCTACTATATGAGTATGCCAAAAGTCTTGAAGCAAAAGGTAAAGCTCTCAGAGACCTAGACCCGCTCGGCCCAGATAACGCAATAGTTTTTGCGACTGGACCAGCAACAGGTGTCCCAGGCTTCCCTTCTCCAGGAAGATATCATGTTATGACGCTCCGTTCACCGTTGACTGGCTCGATTGGAAGCGCAAACTCTGGTGGAGAATGGGGTCCGTTCCTAAAGTTTGCTGGATTCGACATGCTTTTCATAAAAGGTGCGGCTGAATCTCCGGTATACATTTCTGTTGTAGACGGCTGCATTGAAATTTGTGATGCTTCAGACTATTGGGGTAAAAATGTTTTTGACACAGACGACCTCTTAAGAAATGAGGTTGGCGGCAAAAATGTGAGTGTAGCATGTATTGGCCCAGCTGGTGAAAACTTGGTTCCAATGGCGAACATTGTAAATGATAAGCATCGTGCAGCTGGTAGGACAGGTTTAGGTGCAGTTATGGGTTCAAAATTCTTAAAGGCTATCGTTGTCTCAGGTTCAGGAAATGTGCCAGTTGCGGATATGGAAAAGTTTAGGGAAGCTTCAAGAGAAGCCTTAGAAAAGGAGAGAAAGAACTCTGTCACTGCAGAAGGTTTACCAACGTATGGGACCGCAATATTGGTTAATGTTATAAACAATGCTGGAATGCTACCATTCAAGAACTGGCAGTTTGGATACAACCCTGAAGCTGATAAGATAAGTGGAGAAACATTGGCAAAAACCTATCTCGTAAAAAGAAGACCATGTTGGGGATGCAATATCGCATGTGGAAGGGTTACCTCAGTAAGGAGTGGACCTTACCAGATACTGATAACAGAGGGTCCAGAATATGAGAGTATATGGGCTTTAGGAAACAGTACTGGTGTAATGGATCTAGAAGCCGTGATTAAGGCAAACCACTTATGTGACGAGTTCGGTCTAGATCCAATATCAGTAGGTTCAACAATTGCTGCCGCAATGGAGCTTAAGCAACGTGGTCTAATTAAAGACGAGCAATTACACGGCTTAGACCTAAGCTTCGGAAACGCTGCAACACTCGTGGAATCGATATGGCGTATCGCCCACAAGGACGGTTTCGGAAAATATATGGCTCTTGGCTCAAAGAGACTCTGCGAAATATTTGGCGCTCCAGAACTGTCAATGAGTGTAAAGGGTCTGGAAATGCCCGCATACGATCCACGTGGTGCAAAAGGTATAGGCTTAAACTATGCCACATCAAACAGGGGAGGATGCCACGTTACAGGATACACTATTTCGCCAGAAATTTTGGGACTACCTACCAAAATTGATCCACTCACAATTGAAGGTAAGGCACAGTGGGTAAAAACATTCCAGGACTTCACTTCAGTAGTAAACTCTACCGTAAACTGCCTGTTTACAACCTTCGCATTAGGAGCCGGAGACTATGCCAAGCTACTTTCTGCAGTAACAGGATGGGATCTAACAGAAGAAGAAATTATGACGATTGGAGAAAGAGTATACAACCTTGAACGCCTAATAATGAGCAAATATGGTTTCACAGACAAAGACGACACACTTCCACCAAGATTAACTTCAGAACCGATGCCAGAAGGGCCTGTAAAAGGCCAAGTTGTAGAACTTGAGCAAATGAAAAAAGAATACTATCGTCTCAGAGGATGGGTTAACGGAATTCCAACTCCAGAAAAATTAAAGGAGCTCGGCATCGAGCTCTAACACCACCATTTTTTTATTTTACAAAAATATCCATCAATATCATTATATATTAGTCATGTTCAAACACTATCTATGGGTGTCGTAGGAAGACCAAATGATATTTTGAGGAAAGGGAGAAAACTTCCACCCTATATAGAAAATGGTTTGAAAGACCTTGGACCGTCAGGAGAAATTGCTAGAGAAATAGTTATCTCACATTATGAAGAATTTAAGGACCTATCTATTGAGGAAATAATTGAAAAGTTAAAAAAGAAGTATAAGGTTAAAATTTAGGCTATATCCACAATTAAATCAAATTTTTGTCCCTCTATAGTTACACTTTTATATTATAGGCTAATAGAATTTTTGAGGGCAAAATGGTTTCTGTAAAAGTTCTTTTATTCGCAATATTTAGAGAAAGGTATGGTGTTAAGGAGGCTACCCTAGATTTTGACGGAACTTTAGACGGTTTTCTAAAAGCGCTCGGTGAAAGAATAAGTCCAAAGCTTGTTGAAGACATTTATGACCCAGAAGGCAAGCATATTAAAAATAACCTTATTGTAATGGTTAATGGAAGAAATGTTAAAGACATAAAGGGTGAACTTAGATTCAACGATGGGGATACCGTAGCAATTTTTCCACCAGTTGCTGGTGGCTAGAAGGTAAAATTTTATGGAACTTCCTAAAGGCCTACAGGTTGAAGTGACAAACAAATGTAATTTCAGGTGCGTCTACTGCCTAAGAAACTTTTGGAACATAAAAGTACAGGATATGCCACTAGCATCGTTCAAGAAACTGAGTAGCTCATTTAATGAAATGGAAAAGGTTGTTTTGTATGGATTAGGTGAACCTCTAACACACCCAAATTTTATGGAAATGGTACAGTTAGCAAGAACTTCCCTTAAAAAAGATAGTGAAATATCTTTCAGCACTAATGGTTCGCTTCTAAATGCAAAGTTGGCTGAAAAACTTTTAAAAGAAATCGGAGTAAACATGATTTCATTTTCATTTGACACAATTGAAACATCTGCTCTAGAAAGACTAAGGGTCGGCGCTGAAACGCACACCATCCTAGAAAATTTGAAGACAGTTTCTAAGCTGAAAAAATTTTCAAAATATCCATTCTCTCTAGCCATTGAAATAGTACTGATGAAGGATACATTGGACTATTTGCCAAATTTGATAGAATTTGCTGCACAAAATGGTGTTGACAAAATTTTAGTTACAAATCTAATACCCTATACTGAGGCATTAAACGCACAACAACTTTACTTAACTGTAAGCGAAACATCATACAATATTGTTAAAGACTTTCTAGACGAAGGCTGGAACATAATACATGATGCTGTAATGGAAAGTCATAGCATTACCTATACAGGTAAAAGTGTTTCAAGCGCTTTAGAAAAGTATAGAATGTTCTGGAAAAAGGCTGAAGAAAGTGGCTACTGGATAAATTTCCCAATACTTTTAGAAACAAAAAATAATTTAGAGCTTGTTGAGAAAACTTTACAAGTTCTAAAGGAATCGGCGAAACTTGCGTCAGCATATAATATAGAACTTCAACTTCCAAACCAATTCGCTGACAGGAAAAAGAGAATTTGCCCCTACGTTGACAAGGATTTCGCCATTGTAAGGGTTGACGGTAACGTTGTACCATGCATGGAGTTCATGTATACACACTATGAATACGTTAATTTACACAAAAGGCTAGTCAGAGAAGTCGTATTCGGCAATGTTTTAGAAGAAAGTTTAGAAAATATATGGTCGAGTGAAAAGTTCAAAAATTTTAGGATATTGAGAAAAGATTTGAACAAAAATTTTCCATGGTGCGGCGAATGCGTTTACTCTACCCTAAACTGCTACTACACTCTCTCATCAGAAAGGGACTGCATGGGCAATGAGGATTCATGCTCCGAATGCCTTTACAGCGTGAACATTGCACAATGCATGCTTTGATGAAGAGTGTTTTACACCATGACAAGACGCACTCCAAGCCTGTTTAGAAGGCTTGCTGAAAAGGATGTTGAAAACATTCGTGAAGCTATAAAGGCGAAAAAGTATTGGAAACTTGATGGTGAAAAAATTTACACAATTGCACTATCTAGGGCGAGGATTAGGGTTGGGAACATGCATGTTGTAAGAACAGCTTCTCACGGTAAAGTTAGTGTTCTTCCTGAACCTGCAAAATACTGCAGAAAGTACAGGATTCTGGTCCTGGACACTAGAGATAATGTTGTAAAGTCCGTTCTAACCTGGACCGCCTTCACTGAAGTTATGAAAAAATATAGTGAAATGATTTTAAGGTTAGCCGAATCTGACATGCTACCAGCTTACATAAACGTAAGAACCCTTATAAGGCTCAAAAAGAAATACGCCAAATAGTTTCCTGCAAAAATTTATTTCCATAAAAGATTAAGGTTAACACATGGACTCAGAAAACTTTGCAGAAAAAACAACCTATGTTTACAAGGGAAAACGCATTTCACTAAAGATTTTGGAAACTAGGCTTCCAAATGGAAAGTTTGCGAAAAAGGAGGTTGTCGAGCATCCTGGGGCTGTCGTAATATTACCGGTGCTGGAGGACGGGAAAATCGTACTTTTGAAACAATTTCGCCCTTCCGTAGGCAGTTGGATCTACGAGCTTCCAGCTGGAACGCTTGACAAGGCTAATGAAAGCCCAGAAGAGTGTGCGAAAAGAGAGCTTGAGGAGGAAACCGGCTACAGGCCTGGAAAGGTTGAAGCACTATTCAAGTTTTACCCTTCACCAGGTTACTGTACTGAAATCATACACGCCTATATTGCAAGAGACCTTAAAAGAACTGAACCAAAACGTGATGAAACAGAGGTTATAGAGACATTAACTTTATCAGTAAGCGAAGCCATAGAGCTTGTGAAAAGGGAAAACGTGGCCGACGCGAAGACGATGCTAACACTCCTCTACTATAGTTGTCTCTAAACACTTAATTATCTTATAAAATGAAAGCCTTAGTGAGGGCGATGAACACTATAAAGGCTTACATCGAAGGTGATGTAAGGTATTGAATCCCATGACATTAATCTTAAGCTTCCTTTCCAACCTCTCAAAAAAGTTTTTTCTCAGAAAACTTCTTCACATATTTTCTGTCGGATTTTTCCTCTTTTTTGTAATAATGCCCTCAATTTTTGTGATAACATATGTTCCATTAAACTGGAATCTTATTAGCGAAAAACTTTTTCTAACACCTGAAAATATAAATCTCGTCCTAGATAGTTTAAAGGTCAGCTTTTTTCTATCCATTATTGTAGCATTTATAGACATTTCTGTTGGTGTCCCCCTAGGCTTTTATGTCGCTAGAGGGGGAAAATTTTCACAAATTATAGACACGCTGGTTGAAATACCTATCGTGACTCCCACTTCAGCTTTAGGCTTTTCTATCGCACTTATGTGGCCAACACTATTACAATATACTCTGCAATCGTTCTCAATCCTTGTTTTATTACATACTGCTTTCACAATACCTTACATGGTTAGAAGTGTTGCAGCCGCATTAAGAGACTTTGACGCATCATATGAGATCGTTTCTAAGACCCTTGGAGCACGCCCTTTCACTACTATAAGAACTGTAACCTTACCACTAATTAAGGGAGGTATTTTGACTGGAACAATTTTGGCCATCGCAAGAAGTTTGAGCGAAACAGGTGCAACAAGTGTCGCCCTAACCTTGTCTAAAGCAGGCGGAGAATTGAATACTGCGCCAACTCTAATCTATTTTTGGCGTTCCCTCTCCCAAAAGGATCCATCCTACCTTTATGCGGGTGCATTCGTGAGTCTAATGCTCATTATAATTTCATTAGCGTTATTTTTTGCTGTAAGACTTGTTTTCAAAAAGTTTCATATTCCATTTAGGAGAGTTTATCTTCCTGTCGAAAGAGAACTTAGCAAAGGACGTTGGATTATTTTGAGGAACATTGTCACGAGCTTGTTCTTTATAGTTATAGCATTTTCTCCCGCCCTCTATCCGATAACTTATGGTATAAATTATCCTAACATTTTTGTTGAAAAGTTTAATATTATTGGAAGTAGTATATTGTACTCCTTTATTGTTGCTTCCTCTGTAACTGTAATAGACCTAATATTTGGCATACCACTTTCATTATATATTTCTAGGGGTGGCTATAGTAGGTACAAAAGCATGATAGACTATATGATTGAAGTGCCCATAGTTTTCCCGACCGTCGCAGTAGGCATCTCTTTAAATCTTTTCTGGGTAGAATTTATTTCAAAAATCTTTCCTATAATTCAGTTAAGCGATTTAATACTTATAATATTTGCGCATGTTGCGATAACATATTCTTTCATCGTTAGAACAGTTGTTAATGCCCTAAATTCTCTTGACCAAAGTTTTGAGGAAGCTGCTAAAACATTGGGTTCGACACCATTTAGTACTTTCGTTAAAGTTGTTTTCCCGCAAATAAAATTTTCAATACTTGCTGGCGCAATCTTTGTCTTCACAAGAAGTTTAGATGAAACTGGTGCAACATTGGCTGTGGCTCCGAAGGCTATAACAGCACCTGTGATCATCGTAGATTTTGTTAAAAAGGGCATGTTACCCGAAGCGGGCATTTCAGCACTAACCCTGATAATATTCTCCTACATCATACTTCTCGTTATAAGACGTTTAGGTGGAAGACATGGTTAGTGTTGAATTATCTAAAGTTTCAAAATCATTCGACAAAAAGCTTGTACTGGACAGGGTGAACCTAAGCATTGAGGATGGCGAATACTTCTGCTTAATAGGCCCTTCTGGTGCCGGAAAGACAACGACATTAAAAATCTTAGCAGGTCTCTATAAACCTGATAAAGGTAAAGTTTTATTTGACGGATCCGATGTCACAAGTTTAGAGCCCTGGGAACGTGGTGCAGTAATGATGTTTCAAAATCCAACACTATTTTCAAACATGACCGTAATAGAAAACATAATGTTTCCATTGAGAGAACAAAATGTTCCAATAGAAAAAGCTCTTGAAACTGCAAGAACTCTATTAAAAAAGATTCATTTGGAGGAGCGTGAAAACTCTTATCCTCACGAATTGAGTGGTGGTATGCAGCAGAGGGTTGCCCTTGCAAGAGCTTTAGCTGCTAAAGCAAAGCTATTGCTTCTGGATGAACCCTTGGGTGCACTCGATGCTAGGTTAAGGTTGGAGCTTAGGGAAGAGCTTAGAAGGTTTGCTAAAGAAAACAAACTTACTGTTGTTCATGTCACTCAAGACCAGGATGAGGCCATGGCTATCGGAGACAGGATAGCCCTAATACGTGATGGTCGAATTCTGCAAGTGAGTACACCATCTGACTTGTATTTGAATCCAAGGTCACCTTTTGTGATGAATTTTATTGAGGGAACAAACTTTCTTGAAGGTTATGTTGAAGATAAAAAGGATACGTTCGTCGAGCTTGTTATAGAAAACGTATACCACCATATTAGAGCAAGAGGCAATTTTGAAGTAGGTGAAAGAGTTCTCGTCTCCATAAGGCCTTCCGCATTAAAGATCTTTAAGAAGAGGGGTGGACAGCTTTTTGCAAGAATAAATAAAATTGTAAACATGGGCCCATATTTTGTTATCGAAACAATACTGTTTGGTTCTGAAAAGCTTGTGACTGTTGAAACGTCCGCTAAGGAGGCTAAAAGATATAGGGTGAACGAGATAGTTTCCCTACATTTAGATATTGAAGAGATTAAGGTCTTCAGATATCCTCTTCTTAGCTTCGCAAGAGAGGTTGAGGTGATGGCATGAAGCTTATAGTACAGAATCTTTACAAAAGGTTCAGGGATGTTGTAGCAATAAAGGATGTAAGCCTTGAAGTGGAGGAGCGTGAATATGTCGTTATAATAGGTCCCTCTGGATGTGGCAAAAGCACTCTTTTGAAGCTTATAATGGGTATAATCTTACAGGATAGTGGGCAAATTTTTGTAGATGGAAGAGAAATAAGTTCCCTTCCTCCAGAAGACCGTGATATAGGTTTTGTTTTCCAAAACATTCTCCTCTTCCCTCACATGAACGCTTACGAGAATATTTCGTATAGTCCAATTGTTAAAAACTTTAATCCAAAGCTTAGGAAAAATTTTATAGAAGAATTAATTTTGTTTGGAAAATTAGAGGAATGGAAAAATCTTTACCCGAGCCAGATAAGCAGTAGAGGAATACAGCAAAAGATTTCGTTAATTAGGGCGCTAGCTACTGGTTCAAAACTTTTATTGCTCGATGAACCACTTTCATCACTTGACGCAAGGGTAAGAATATCCATAAGGGAGGAGGTAAGGAATATTGTGAAACAGCTTGGTATAACAGCAGTACATGTTACTCACGACCAAAATGAAGCTATGGCTATTGCAGACAAGATTGTTGTAATGAAAGGCGGCTCTATCGTGGAAGTTGGTTCGCCAGAAGAATTGTACAATAGGCCAAAGAACATATTCACAGCCTTCTTTCTTGGAAAGGGTAACTTTATCGAAGGTAAAATAATCAAATCTGAAGACAATTTTTCATCTACAAAAGCCGGTAACATAGTATTTGAAGGTAATACAAAATTTGATGCTGGTGAAAGGGTAATTATCTTTTTCAGGCCAGAAAATGTTCTACTCGAAAAAGGTGACGAAAACAATTTAAAAGGCGAGGTTGTGGAAAAACGTTTTCTGGGAAGACAGATCGAATACGGTATCAGAGTTGAGGATAACATATTATATTCTAGGGTTATGCGACTTGATGACCCAAAATACAATTTAGGCGATAAAGTAGAATTTCATATTGAAAAAGATTCAATAATATTTTACAAATATCCTCAAGAGGGTCTAGAAAAGGCGTTTAAACTAGAATAGCCTAAATCAAAATGATATAAGATTATACTATAAGTTTAAATAACTTTCTTTTACATCTTTCGACACGTATGAGTGAGCAACTGTTCAATTGGCTGGCAAAGAGAAGGGAAATGAACGTTTTTAAAATGATTCAAGACCATTTTAGACTTTCAACGGACTGTGTAGAAGAGATTGCGAATGCAACAAAAAAGATGATTGGCGGAGACAAGAGTGAATCGAATCAGCATATTCTTAGGCTAAATTCTAAGGAGAAGGAAGCTGACATTTTAAGAGGAAAAATTTTAAATGAGCTTTCGAAAGCAGAATTTTCTCCATCACAGAGAGAGGATTTGGTGCATTTGGTGAAAAGGGTTGACATGGTCGCAGACTATGCTCGTGCAGCGGGAAGATGTCTGGTATTACTTTCATTAGACAGGTATCCGGAAAAAGTTAAAGAGGTAGCACTGTTGATGGCTGAAAAGAGTGTCGAAAACGCTAACACTTTAAAAATTGCTCTACAAAATCTCACAGTAAACTTGGATGAAGTGATAAAATACTGTGATAAGGTTGAGAGGATAGAGGAAGAGGTTGACGAAATTCATGCTACAGCTAGAGGTATAATAAAGGACCTGCCCTCTACTACCATGAATACTGGAGAATTTATCGTATTATCTGAGTTCTTTAATGACCTTGAAATGATAAACGATTCCTGTGAAGACTCTGTAGACATACTTAGGCTTATCGTAGTGAAACTGAAGTAATTTAATCAATATTCTTTTGTTGCCTCTTCAGCAAACTTTTTTATAACAATTTCTTGAAGTTTCTGAAAATATAGTCTTGTTGCGAAAGGCATTTCAGGTAAATATTTGTCGATTGCCTGCATAAAATATGGCACAGCACGTCTCGACATATCAACCTTAAACTTCATAGGAAATATTGGATCCTGTTCTATCCTTATACTATCTCTAAGCTCCTGAGTAGGACATAATGCCTTAGCCTCTGATTCGATAACATTATACCATGAAGCCAAAATTTCAGGATCCAGCCCCTCTTTAGACTCCTCTATCTCCTTCAATATCCTAGTCAAATCTCCTAAATTGAATGGGTCAAACGACATTATGTACACCACCAACTTATGTAACCAAGTCTATATTTAAATTATCAACTAAACCGAATGAAATGTTTTGATAATAATTTCATTTTTGTTGCACGAGGGCTGTCTTTTCACTCTTGCCTATATGTTCGCTGAAAAATAGCCATACTGCGAAGGCACCTATAGCTAAACCCATACCAATAGATATTCCAAAATCCAACGCAGACTTTGTTTCCGCACTTAATGCAGTAAGGTCGATTAGAACTGCAAGTATAAGAAGGAATGATATCATAAGTAGGAAACTGTCCATCTTCTTTTCCAGCTTTACACTTCTTACTAAAGCGTCCAATCCAAAAATGAGTATAAGGGATATTACTATGACACTTGCCACCCTCGCAAGGTAATCTAAGGCCATCCTATATAGTTGGGTGTATTCGGGAACAAATACTCGTACGGCTAGAGCGGTCGCAGTTATAAGAATTCCAGAGTTTGCTAGAATAGAAAATATGTAAGAAAGCGGTATCCTTAATCCTCCAGGTAATATGCTTCCAACAAACTCTTCAACCCTCGATATCTTGACAAGCCATTTCATGAGCCTGTTAACATATTTTATTAATACAAATGATATCGCAAAAATTAGGATGACAAGAGCAACCTTGGGGAACAAGTTTATTGTTTCACGGAATATTAAGTTGATTTCTGCTAAAAGTTCGTCAAGGGAAGGCAAATTTTATGCACCTACAATAAATCCAGCAATTCTATATATAAAGTATAAGAGTGTTAGAAGAAATGCTAAGGCTAAAACTTCGACAGTGAACCTTATCATATTCTTTGATGTTTCTACAGTGAATGTGTAGCCTAAAACGCTTGAGGAATAAATTACTCTACCGAACTCGTATGCTGTCGTTGGTGGAACAACAGCTGTTTCAGGTATTGCAAGCAACGCTACCATAAGCGCTAAAACTCTAAATATTGTAGAAAATATTATGGCCGTGGTAGGCTCGGAAGTGATAAAGCTGGTGATAAATGAGGCTATGAAAAGTCCAACTGCGTTTGCGCTTGTCAAGAACATTGATGCTTTTACTACACCTAAAACTTTAACATACCTTGCATATATTGATGTGGCTAAAAGATTTACTCCTAAAAACGTCATTGAAGCAAGAAATGATAGGATCAGGTGAACCTGAGGCCATGTGATAAACATTACTGACGTTGTAACAATTATGTTAAGTGCTATTGCTATAAGATATTGCCTATATCCTTTCCAAAGATATGGTCCAATCGTTCCACCTACACTTCCAGCAAGTGATAAGCCGACTGCAATATAAACTGGAGCATTCAAGTTCTTAAGTAATGGACTCCATGAAAGTCCTAGTATGTTTCCACCCACCATCATGAATGTAAAAAGTATGTAAGTGTTTATTTTCTTAAGCTCAACTTCTTCTGAGATATTTATTTTAGAATCTACTATAGTAGTAGGTGGAATATTGTATGGTATTAGGACTGTAGTAGAAATTAAGCCTATAAGTGCAGAAGTTACGTACGCTATAAAGTAGCTTTCTGGCGCCATAATGCTTGCTGTAACGTATGTTGAAAATATCATTCCCAAAATTGATGCGGCAGAAGATGCCGCGGTCCTCTTAACCGTTAAATCAACAAACTCATTTTCATGATATTGGCCGAACATTGCAATAGTAATAAGAACACCGACAGGTATAGTTAGTGTTTGAGCAAGCGAATAAACTATTATCATAAAGTTTGGAGCATTAAGCATGAATGGTAGGGAAAGCCAGACAAAACGTTCTGTTGCATGGAATAGTAAGAGTTTAAGCTTTATTTTGGATTCCACAATCCTTGGATTATTGTATATTATGTATGATATCATTATGCTTGCTAAAGCCGCAGCCAACGTAACATAGGATAGAAGTTGGAGAGAATAGCCGCTGTAGGTTAGCATTGGAATAAATAGGTTCCTTGTAACGGCTACATAGAAGCCTCCAAAAAAGGCCTCTAAAACCATAAGCATTTTACCAACGTCCTTCATCAAAGTTTCTTCAACCAAAAGGCTAGGATTAAATCATGTATTTAAATAAAATATTGTTTTTCTAGATGACTATTTTACCCTTGTCTGTTAAACTATAATATTCTCTTCTTCTTCCAAGAACATTTTTCGAAAAAGTTTTTCTAACATATCCCATTTCTATTAACTGGTTAAGATGCTGATAAACGGATGGAATTCTCATGCTAAGTCCATATTTTTCTCTTAAACTTCTCCAAATCTGGTAGCCGTACATGTCTTCTACTGAAAGCAGTTCAAGTATAGCCCTTTTAGTTTTACCTATCTTCATGTCACCGCTTAGTTCCTCAAGCAAAAGACCAACATCCGATTTCTTGCAGGCAATATCCTTCATAATTTTAGGATCCTTTAAACCTCCACCAGTTATTACACATACAACCGTACTATTATCTCCTATTACACCTAATTTTCTAAGCTTTATTAGACCTGCCAAACTGAGGCTTGCAGCAGGCTCAGCCAATATTCCCTCCATCTCCGCAAGCATAGAGAGCGCCCTATAACATTCTTCTTCGCTAACCGAAACAGCATAACCTCCTGTATCTCTTATAGCCTTCAAAGCGGCACTACCGTACCTTGGCCTAACAACACTTAAGTCGAATATTCTCGTGAAAAATTTTGTGTCAGCGTATACTTCATCGAGTCCTCTCTCGTATGCTTCAACGATGGGTGAGCACCCTCTAGGCTGTACACCCACAATTTTAGTCTTAAACTCTCCATCTCCAAAAATCCTCTTAAGCTCCACCAGCATCTTGTAAGTAAAATACGCTAAGCCTCCTTCACCCATAGGAAGTATAATGTATTCAGGTAACCTTTTACCAAGTTGGAGGAAAGTTTCAAAAAGGATAGTCTTTTTTGCCTCATTTATTATAGGATCATATTCTATTGCCAAAGCGTCTCCAGTAGAAATTCTTGTTTTAGAAAAATCCTGTAGCACATTAACCTTAGCGCCATACAAGATCATTTGATACAGTTTCCCAACATCAACCATAGGTTTTACGTTAATATGCAATTTTATCCCAATCCTAGAAGAGTACGCGGCCAAAGATGCTGCAAGATTGCCTGTAGAATAGGTTACTATCCTTTCATAGCCTAGGCTTTTGATGAGTGAAACAAAAAGTGCGGAACTCCTATCAAAATATGATCCTGTTGGTTCTGTGGTCTCATTCTTAAACCAAAGTTCTCGCAAACCAAGTTCACTTTTAAGTCTAGCGCTTTCAATAAGAAAAGTGTTCCCTTCTCCCAAAGAAAAATGGAATTCTCTATTCACGTATGGGAAAAGTTGAGCATACCTCCAGATGCCCTGCCCTCCACCATTTTCCCTAAACTCCCCAGAACCTTCTGTTTCAACCGAAAGGCCGCAACCACATCTTTCACATAATTTTCTGTCTACACTAAACTCATATAATTTATTGCATCTTGTACATTTTAGAGCTAGTCTGTGTTGCATTTACTTTAACTTTCTAACCAAACCAGTTTTATTTAAAATTTCTACAATTACTTCTGTTATGAGTTGGATATCCATAACATAATCGGATATGAAGCATTCTCATTATTATCTGGTTTGGTTAGATAGTAAAGTAACTGGTCTATAATATCCTGAATAAGCTCTAAGTTTGTCCTTAAGGGGTTATTATGTGTGGCTTGGGAGGATTAGTCAGGAAAGCCATAGATAAAATCATGAGCAAAAAATTCTCTCAAAGAGCCGGCGGTATCAAAAACCCTCGGGAAAACATGTAAAGGAAGGGAGAAGACATCGGATTCATCTACATGAATTCAGAACACCTCAACCCACTCTGCCATGTTACACCATTGGAGCTAGCGGACGCCAACATAAACTTCGACAGAAAGAAATATCATGGAATGCTTTTGGACACGGCTGAAAACAGTCCTAACAACTTCGGCTTCTCAAAAGAAGCATATTACATTCACCCCTAATCAAACATTTCTAAAGCCGTGTAAACGTTCAAAAAGAAATCATCTAGCATATGTTGGCAAGCGCTAAAAGGAACTCATTTGAATCCCTACCAGAGTTTGAAAAAGTCAGGCGTATAAGAAGAAAAGCAAACACCAACTATACCGCCAACAGAGAATGTATAAAAAATACTGCAAAAATTTTTTTAACTTTCATTAAAAATTGCAAGACTTAAGAAGAAAAAGTATATAAACGAGCATCATAAATACCTATAACTTGAAAATATATGTCTGAACCGAAAAAGGTTGATAGAAGGAAATTTATCTACGCAGGCCTTGGTGCAGTTGCATTAATCGCTATAGGTGCTGCAGCATATGTTGCCATGAATCCACCTGTAGTAACAAAGACGGTACCAACAACATCCGTAGTCACAACAACCGTGCCAACTACATCTGTGATAACAACTACATCAGTTGCAACCACCACAGTGCCTGCTACGTCCACTATGACTACGACCCCTTCAGCTCCAGCTAAAACATTGATAGTCGACCAACTTCATGAACCAACAGGTCTAGACCCCCAACATGCTACAGCGACTTACGGTGAATCTGTTAGAGTGATAACTTTAATCTTTGAACCATACTTTGTATATGATTATAGAGAACTGCCGAAGCCTGTTTTGAAACCAAACTTATTCATATCCTACGACGTGAATTCGGATTCAACTGTTTGGACTTTCACTCTTAAAAGGGGTGTAAAATTTCATGATGGTGAACCTTTCAATGCCAGCGCTGTAAAATATTCTATGGAAAGAGCCAAAAACAAGGATCTTGGATTCGCTTTCCTCCCCATAATACAGAACATGACAGTAGAAGTAATATCAGACGATAAGGTTTCATTTAAATTCCCACAACCTGTCCCGAACCTTCTGGAGCTATTGGCTCAACCACAATTTTCTCCTGTTTCTCCAAAATCAGCTGAAAAATGGGGGATAACAGATTTTAAAGAGCATCCTGTAGGCACAGGTCCGTTCAAATTTGTTTCATGGACGAAGGGTGTTGAGATCGTGTTGGAAAGGTTCGATGAATATCATGGTGGTCCTGAATTTTTTGGCCATATTGGTCCGGCAAGAGTTAACAAAATAGTATTTAGGGGTGTAACTGATAACACAACAAAATTTAATGATATTGTAACAGGGAACTGTGATATGATAACAAGTCCAGCGGCCCTTAATCCGAGTGACTATAGACGGCTGCCAAACTACATCTACACATTAAGTGTTCCTAGTGCCAGCGAGGTGTATTTGTTCTTCAATGTGGAAAAGGTCGGTGACCCCAACATAAGGAAGGCCATTGCCTCATTAATAGATAGAGAAACATGGGCGGCAAAATTAACATACAATACTTCAGTGCCCGTATATGCTGGATTTGTGGCTACCACAAACTTAGGTTATGATCCAAGTATAGCAGATCTAGTTCCTAAGTACAATTTAGAGGCTGCATCAAAATACATGGCGGCCGCCGGATACACTAAAGGTGCGGACGGAAAATATTATAAGGATGGGAAGCCTTTAACTATTAACTTTCTAAGTATTTCAGCTTATAAAGATACACTTGAGGCATTTACAACATCTTTAAATGCATTCGGTATAGATGCAAAACTTTCAATACTCGATACACCAACATTGTTTTCTAGAATCCAAAATGGGGATTATGACATGGCCATGTGTGGAGCAGGCTCATTTGTTACAAGTGATACAGCTAGGCTATTCTTTACTGATACAGGATTATACAATACAAGATTCCAGAAAATAAATCCAGAAGTAGGTGCGCTAATTCAAAAAGCACTAAATGCTAAAGACGTTAATGAGTTAGGAGAAGCATGGAAGACGCTTGATAAAATTAATGTAGAAAATTGTGTTGTTCTGGCAGTTTATACGCTTCCGCACATATATGTTCTAGGTAGATGGGTTTCCGGTTTTATTGCGATGCCTGAACTCATTTGCGCACCCTATGTTTGGTTAGACGTGGACATCGATTATCAATTAAAACGGGCAAGTCTTTCAAAATGAGTATGCTAGGCAAAATTCTATTGGTACTTAAAAAATTCATCACCTTTTTTTTAACTTTTGTAGCTGCGATAACTGTTATTTTTATTATTATGCATTCGATACCAGGCGACCCAATACTTTACATGTTTGAGACAACAACTCTAACTAAAGAACAAATAGAGGCTTTAAGAGCCCTCTATGGATTCAACAAACCACTCTATCAACAATATCTAGACACGCTATACAATTTCTTATCCTTTAACTTTGGGCGCTCAACCCGTGGTTTTTCGGTGCTCGATTTGATACTAACTAGGTTACCTTATACAGTCGAACTTGCGATCTTCGGACTTTTATGGGGTATAGTTATAGGTCTTCCAGTCGGAATTATTTCCGCTTTTAAACAAGAAACATTATATGATTATTCCCTTTACACGCTTACTCTCCTATTTATATCGGTGCCAGTTTTTTGGTCAGGGCTATTGTTGATAATAATTTTTGCAATAAACCTTGGCTGGTTTCCGCCAAGTCACGCTACCTCCCCAAATAGTGTAATCTTACCCTCTCTCACACTTGGCTTGGCCTTTTCAGGTGAACTTGCAAGGGTAACCCGTTCTTCAATTATCGACATTTTAGAATTAGATTATGTTAAGCTAGCGCATGCAAAGGGGCTACCATTCCATCAGATTGCATTAAAGCATGTTCTCCGTAATGCATTAATTCCAATTACAACTTTGTGTGGCATGAGATTTGGTGCATTACTTGCTGGGGTACCTATTGTGGAAACAATATTCGCTTGGCCTGGGATTGGCTCTCTTGTTTATGAGGCCATCCTTGCAAGAGATATTCCGCTTGTTCAAGGTTGCATAATCTTTATGGTTTTCTGGTTCATTTTAATAAACTCACTTGTTGACATATCTTATTATTATTTAAACCCTAAATTAAAAGCCAAAGTCTTATTCTAGCCAGAGGTGGTAAATGGTTGCTGAGTACCCTAAAAAAGGGTTTGAAAATAATATTAAAACAAAAATCTTCAGCTGTCGGCCTAATCCTAATGTTGTTTCTATTTGCTTTAATACTAGTAGTACCCTTTTTTTTCCATTTAGATCCCTACAAGATAGATTACGATGAAATCTTAGAACCTCCATCCTTTAAGCATATATTTGGTACTGATCATTTAGGCCGAGATATTTTTGCTCGCGTTCTCTGTGGCGGCTCTCTTTCACTAATAGCTGGATTTATTTCAGCCTCAACTGCAATGGTGTTAGGGGTTCTACTTGGTATAATAGCAGGAGTGGCCGGAGGCGTCATAGATGAGCTAGTTCGCTCAATAGCCAATGTCCTGCTCTCATTTCCAAGTATAATACTTGCGTTAGCGATTGTTGCAGTATTGGGTCCAAATTTAAGCAACGTTCTTCTAGGTGTAAGCATAAGTGTTTCACCAATTTTTATAAGAGTTATAAGAGGAGCAGTCCTTACCATAATGTCATCAGAATATGTTCTAGGTGCGAAAGCGTTAGGCTCCTCAAGGTCACACTTAATTATCAAATATATTATTCCAAATACGGCTCCAACGATCATAGTTCTTTGGACACTTTACATACCCTCTGCATTAATATCGGCTTCTGCTTTAAACTTTCTGGGATTAGGTGTTCAACCTCCAACACCAGAATGGGGTGCATTACTAAATGATGCAAAAAATTATTTATCAACAGCATGGTGGACTGCTTTCTTCCCAGGCCTTTTTATATGTATCACAGTTTTATCATTTAATCTATTAGGCGATGGATTGAAACGTATTCTTGATCCAAGGCTAAAGATTTAAGGGGTTGATGGTAATGCTGTTAAAAGTGGAAAATTTATCAGTTTCATATAGGCTAAGAGGAGCACAAATCGAAGCTGTCAGAGATCTATCATTCTCGGTTGATTATAACGAAATATTAGGTTTAGTGGGCGAATCTGGTTCCGGAAAATCTACAATCGGCTATGCTATAATGAATTTACTTCCACCAAACTCTAAAATTGATGGAGCTATTTACTTTGAAGGGAAAAATCTTTTAGAAATGAGACGATCCGAGTTAAGACAGATATATGGTAGCGAAATTTCTCTGATTTTTCAAGATCCTACTTCCGCACTAAATCCCACCATGCGTGTTGGCGAACAAATTTATGAGGTAATAAAAGCGCATAAAAAGCTTCCTCCAAGTAAGGATATTGTATTATCCTTACTTAATATGGTAAAAATAAAGGATCCCGAGAAGACCTATTCATCCTTCCCACATGAGTTAAGCGGGGGCATGAGACAAAGAATTGTAATATGCATAGCATTAGCTAACAATCCTAAGTTAGTGATCGCAGATGAACCGACAACAAACCTGGATGTAGTTGTTCAAGCTCAAATCCTAGATTTGTTGAAACGAGTAAGTAGAGAAAAGAATATTTCGACAATTCTTATAACTCACGATTTAGCGGTCGCTGCTCAACTTTGTGATAAAATTTTGATTATTTACTCTGGAAAATTAATGGAATATGGTAAAACTGAAGATATTTTTAAAGAACCAAAGCATCCTTACACGGAAATGTTGCTAAAATCAGTTATAAGGGCGGACAAAAAAACTGACATTTTTGTGCATCAGATACCAAATTATAGTGCACAATTAAAAAAACCGCCTGGATGTGTGTTTTATAGCAGATGCCCTTATAAAAAAGATGTATGTGCAAACCACTCTCCCCCTCTTATAAAATTTGGTTCTTCGTACGTAGCCTGCTGGAGGTACGTATAGATGTCTGAAAACCTAGTCTCAGTTGAAAATTTAAAAAAATACTTCATTCTAGGAGAAGGTTTCTTTAAAAAATCATATATAAAAGCGGTTGACGACATAACATTAAACGTTAAAAATCGTGAAACACTATCAATAGTGGGCGAATCTGGTTCCGGAAAATCTACATTAGGCAAAACTATCCTACGTCTAATAGAGCCTACATCAGGGAAAATATTCTTTCAAGGAGAAGACATAACATTCATACCGCAAAAAAAATTAAAAGTTTACAGAAAGGATATGCAAATAGTTTTCCAAGATCCATATACTGCTCTAAACCCTCGAATGAAAGTAATAGAACTAATAAAAGAGCCTTTAGATATCCACAGAATTGGTACACAGCAAGAGAAAAGGTTCGCATCACTAGAAATGGCTAAAATGGTAGGATTAAAAGAGAACCTGCTAGAAAAGTACCCAAACGAACTTAGTGGGGGTGAAAGACAGAGGGTTGCGATAGCTCGCGCTCTAATTTTAAAACCAAAATTTTTGATCGCTGATGAGCCGACCTCTGCATTGGACATATTAACTAGAAATCAAATTTTAAAACTGTTTCTAGAATTTAAGGAAAAATTTTCTCTGACCTTATTGTTTATTACTCACGACATGGCTGTAGCTCGTACGATGTCCGACAAAATTGCTATAATGTATGCAGGCAACATTATCGAATACGGTCGATCGGAGGAACTGTTCTCTAATATGCATCATCCATATACTAAATTATTATTTTCATCGGTACCCGTGCCTGACCCTCTAACAAAGACAGAAATTCCAAAAGGGTACAAAGAAAGCACAGAATTTCCTGAAGAAGGATGTAAATTTGTCCCTCGTTGCCCTTATGCAAAAAACGAATGCTTCAAAATAAAACCCCCTCTAGAACCTATTGATAGAGAAAATCATTTAGTAGCTTGCCTGGTCAAACCATTTTTAAATAAATAAAATTTTTATATATCCTAATTAAGCGAGATAGAGTATGCCAACTTTCGCAACAGAACAGTTGATAAAAGTTACAGTAAGAATATTTGAAGCTGTCGGGGCAACAGACTATGAGGCAAAGTGTGTCGCAGAACATTTAGTTGAGTCAAACCTGATTGGACACGATTCACACGGAATTATACTTATACCCGACTACTATAAAGTTATAAAAGAGGGTAAAATTAGGCCTAAAACAAAAATTAAAATAATTCATGAAACAAATGACAGCGCCCTCGTAGACGGAAATTGGGGCTTCGGACAAGTTGCTGCCAAGGAAGCCATGGAAATTGCTATCAAAAAAGCTAAAACGAGCGCAATTTCAGCTGTTGGCTTATTTCACGTATATCATATTGGAATGTTAGGCTATTATTCTATGATGGCCGCAGAACAAGACTTAATTGGAATAGTAATGTGCAATAGTGCACCGATAATGTCTCCTTACGGAGGCTTCTCAAGACTTTTGGGCACTAATCCTATATCTGTCGCTATTCCCGCAGGAAAATGGAAGCCTTTTCTTATGGATTTTGCAACTTCTGTTGTTGCCGCTGGCAAAGTAAGGGTGGCCTTAAACAGGGGTGAGAAAATCCCCTACGGTTGGATTTTGGACAAGGAAGGTCGTCCAACAGACAATCCAGCCGACCTCTATGAGGGGGGAGTTCTGCTACCTTTTGGAGGATACAAAGGTTATACGCTTGCTCTTCTTGTTGACATATTAAGTGGGGCCCTAACTGGCCATGGATGCAGTAGTAGTCCCGAATATGAAACTGGTAATGGCACTTTCATGATTGTGATCAACCCAGCCAATTTCACGCCACTGGAAGCGTTCAAAAAAAGAGTAGATGAACTCTTTCAAACGATTAAGAGTTCACCCACAGCCCCTGGGGTTAATGAAATATTCATTCCAGGTGAGTTAGAGTTTAGAACAAAGGAAAAACGGCTTAAGGAGGGTATTCCTGTTGACGAGAAAACGTGGCAAAGTATTGAAATCGTGGCAAAAGAGCTTGGACTAGATATAAACAAAATAGTAAAAGATGTACATGATTAGATTAAATCTTGGCTAAAAGAAAAAAAATTTAATGGAAGTGCTCATACACTTTTTAACACTTTCCTTAAGTTTTCTCCATTATCCTTTAGCCATTCATAAAGGATTACTACATCAGTGCCGATGCTGAAATCTCGTACACCCAGTTCGATATATTTTTGAGCCTCTTTTACGCTATTTATTTCCGCTCTTGGCCGAATATCATGCTTAAGTGCCATTTTAATCATTCTCTCTTCTGCTTCTACTACTTTGGGATGCCTGTATTGTCCCCACAGGCCTATACTCATAGAATAATCGCATGGTCCAAACTGAACCATGTCCACGCCTTCCACAGACAGTATTTCTTCTAACTGCTCCATTGCGGATTTTTTTTCTATCATTAAGGCTATGACAACATCATCACAGTATTTAACAAATTTTGGTGTACCGCATTCTAGCAGGTATCCTTCAATTCTATGCATAGAACATCCGTTCCAGCCTTTTGGTTCAGCTCTTACAGCTCTTACAGCTTCTTCAGCATCTTCTACATTTCTAATGTCGGCAAATAGCACATTTTGTATGCCCGCTCCTATAGCTCTCTGGGCAATAAACATTCGAGGCTCAGCATCAATTTTGATCATCGTTGACATATCAAACAGCTCAGATGCCCTTGCCATATTATCGAGATCGTATAGGTCGAAGGGTGCATACGTGCTTGTGAACTCAACATAATCAATGGCACCAGTATGTCCGATTATTTCAATTATACCAGGCCAAGTGCTATGGATATGAGTTCCAATGGTAGGCTCTCCTTTCCTTATTAATTCCCTAAGCCTATTTTTCCTTAAGACTGACAATCAAATCACCTACACTATGGAATCAAACTTTCTTTATTAAAAACTTTATGTGCAACATTTTAAGGCAGATCATGAATTACTTCTGTTCTTCGAGCCCTAAGTTCGTGATGATATGGTAACGTTTCCATTAGTCTGTCAAGTCTCGATCCCTTTAAAGGTTTTATAGCATATGCTTCTCCATTTGGTAAGTACTGCTTTATAAAAGGTTTCGGAGGCGTCTCTATCGGCTTCCCGCATTTAGATATTAACTCTAAGGCTGTGTCCACTATCAACTGTCCAGCTTTTGGAGAAAGTCCTGAAAGGATTTCAGCATAAAATGATTCATATCCATATTCTTCGGAATAGGCTATTTCTGTTGGAATGTAACCATCCCAGGCTCCATTTGCTAGTTCAACAACAAATACGCTCTTGTATCCCATACTAAGCGCTTTTTCTTTTATTTCTAGTGAATACTCCGTGAAGAGCTCTCCTCCCACACAAACGAGTCTTAAATCGTTAATACCAATTACCATAATTTCTGATTCTTCAGGGTTCTCTCTTTTTTGCTTAAATCGTTCACCCAATTTCCCAAAAAAGAGGTCTCCAAATTTTTCCATATATTCTATCCTTTTCCTTACCACTTCCACCTGTTGAAGGGGGACGTCCTGTCTCTTAAGTGATTCCAATTCTTGTCTCTTTTTATTAATCAGCCTTCTCCACCTCTCTATTGGTTCAAAATTTTTTTCTTCCCAAAGCCGTCTCCTACTTGAAGCCATAGAAATTTTAACTTCTGGTGTGGTTTGGATCTGGTCGGCAACAATTATAGTTTCTAAAGCTAAAAGTTTTCCAATGTTCTCTGCATCTTTTACACTACCACCTTTATTTGTAAATCCCGTATATCCATAACTCGTGTAAGGGTTAACATTCCCAGCGGCACCTTGCGTGAAGAGTGCAATCGTGCCTTCTCCCCATAGTTCTTCTATGTACTTTGTGGCATGGCCGATCCAGTCTGGGGAGACACCATTATATTTACTATGCCCCAGAACAACACCATGCATGGCAAAGTTAAATAAGATGGCGAAATGTTCTCCATTTACTTTATCCACTCTTATCACTCCTACATCGGGATCTACTGGGCCATACGGATTTCTCCTGTTAATATTTACACCGACTATTGCACCTTTAGCATAACCTATACATGCTTTCTCACGATTATCTGAAGCCTTGCAGACAACATTAACAATTTTGCTTAGTAATTTATCCCGATAAGATCCTTCGATAGGATATGGTCCTTTATGAGTATGCGATGCGCATAAAAGTATATTTTCTTCAGGAATGCCACTTTTTTCTTGGATCTGTCTCCGCGCCTCTATAACGATATCTCTGGGAAGATCAAGAAGATCATTTGTGCATATAGCTATGGTCCTATTTCCATCACTGAGAACAAGAGCCTTTGTATATAATGGTAAGTCAATAGCACCTGTTGAAGTGCCTAAGAAAAGTTTTGTGCCTACTTCAGGTGTTATATCTTCTTTGGCCACACCAGCTAATAATTTTTCATTCGATGACATATATGTACCTCCTTTACTGATTCTTAAAGTATGCTTTTGTGGTTTAATAAATTTTTTAGTTCGTCATAAAGATATGTCCCCGTTGCGAATAAGTATATTATTGACAGGACCAAATAAGTAACCTAAAATTCAATGTAATACTGGCTGCAAGCGAGTCCATATTCTATGGAAATGTTCTAGAGATTTTACTCCTTGGATGTTCTAATGTTTGGAGCACCCTTCACCGTGCTCTGGATATGATACGCACCCGAGGGGCACAAAAAATAGGGAGTGCACTAAAGTACGGGGGAGTAATTTACAGATGTAAAGGTTTTGGCACATATCATCTTTATAATTTGGAGGACAAAAAAACTTACACTATATGATTTAGAAGCTGGGGTTGAAGAGGAAAGGAACTTAATCGGGCGCAGACTGAAACCTTTAACAGGTTCGAGGAAGTGTTAAAAAGAGAGGGTAAAGTTAAGGGAATAATCTCCCTTCCTACGGAAGTTGGGAAAACGCTTTTAGCGGCATGCATAATAAGAGACCTTATCAAAAACAGGAGGATAAATGGAGGGTCAGCACATTCTTGTTTTGACACCACGACTAATTATACAAGATCAAATCACATGCATAGGAACTAACTTTAATAACATTTTCAGAGACCTTCCAGTTAACACAAGCCCTCGACGCTCAAAATTTAGGCTTCACACATTCCCAGGACATTTTATGAAATGTGTCCAATAGTATTTGTTAAAGGACATATCCTCAACATCAAAATCGTCAAGGAACTTTCCATCAAATAACATGTTGATTTTAGGGATTATGCCAATTCTCCTACCTCCCTCTTTCGTCTGTCGAATGACATTAAGTAGTTCCTTTGATGAGTCCCAGTCTCTAGGAATGTTTTCAGGATTTTTTTCATCCTTTTTCATGTATGTTCATTTGCTCGGTAATTATCATAACATTGGGCCGCCGCTTGCACGGTATAACCACAGGCTTTCGACATCCTGGATTCTTCTTCCCCCAGCAACCCCCCTTTCCACCACAACATCTTATTTCTTCAAAAAGGGTAATCATGTTTCCTCCCGCATCAAAAAATTTCCACACTCCTCTTATTATAATAAATAAGATAGATTGGTACTATAAACATTCATTAAAAAGCTATAAAATGATGAGGCACTTTAATGGATAGTGCACCTCAGCTCCTTTTGTAGCATGCTAAAACAAATCTTTTTTGATTAAAAATTTATGTTAATCCACATAGATTTACCAATAATCTTGTAAAAAAGTTGTAAGTCTATGTAGAGCATAAGTGTTAACCTGTCTATAACACTGAACCAAACTATGGGGTTGTTTCAATATATTTGATTCCATTTCATATGTCTCCGATAATTGCGCTTTCGACTGTCATCTTTTTAAGTAAATCAGGTCTGGGCTCGTAAGGTGTTCCAGGAACCTTCGAAACATCAACCTTTCCCCTATCACAGTAAACTATTTCTGGGCTGCCTAGGTCTTCAACATAATATGTTTTTGAAGCGAAAATATCTGAAGGATATTTTATGTTAGGTAATGTCGCAAGCTCGATTGACAAACCCTGTCCAACAGAAGATTCAAGCATACCTCCAACCCAGCAGGGTATACCAGCATCCATGCACATATCATGTATGACCTTAGCGTTCCAAATACCTCCAACCCGGCCAACCTTCAAATTCACATACCTGCAACTGCCAAGCTCGATCGCCTGCTCTGCAGCCTTAGGACAAGTTATACTCTCATCCAAACATATTGGTGTAGAAATAAGTTTCTGAAGCTTTGCATGATCAAGTAAATCCCAATGGCACAAAGGCTGCTCAATCATCTCCAACTCGAACCTATCAACCTTCCTAAAAAGTTCAATATCCTTTAAAGTAAATGCAGCATTACAGTCTATGTGAAAAGGAAAGTCTGGAAAATGGTCCCTGACAGCCTCAAGCATGTTAACATCCCATCCCCTCCTAAACTTCAACTTAACCCTAGGAAAGCCTGCGTCAATTGCAGCCTCAATCTTTTCCAATAGAATTTCTATACTATCTTGTACGCCAAAGTCTGCTCCAACACTAACTGGCTCAGACCTGCCGCCGATAAGCTTATGCAAAGGCTTACCCAAGCTCTTTGAATAAAGAATCCACCAGGCAGTCTCCAGTCCAGCCTTGGCAAAATAGTTTCCCTTAAAACAATCAAGCAAACCCAACAACTCCTCAGCACTACCAATATCCTTTCCAACTAAGATTGGTGCAAAAAAGTCTCTTATTAAAGAAAAGACTCCAAAAGCCCATTCAGGAGAATATGTCGGCGCGTTAAGAGGGGAAGTTTCACCCCATCCGTAAAAATCTCCGGCAACCATCTTCACAAGAATTGAATGGATTTCGGCGTCTTCACCGTACGCTGTTCGCCAGGGATAGGTTAAGGGCATTCTAACATGATATACTTCAACACGATCAATTCGCATATAATATGATTTAAGAGCCTGGTATTAAAAAATTTTTATATAATATACTGTCCCCGTTCTGTTATGCTGGACGCTCTTTCTCAACTCCTATTCTTCGCTATAACGTTTGTCGCAGGCTTCCTTGGTGCACTGATGGGGATAGGTGGAGGTATAATCGTTGTGCCTGCGTTAACAATAATCTTCGGCGTTCCAATAAAGGAAACTATAGCAATTAGCGCCGCTACAGTTGTTGCGACAAGCATTTCCGGAGGGTCCTCATATGTTGAGCAGAGGATCACGAACATTCGTCTGGCAATGTTTTTGGAGACTTCAACAACCTTGGGTGCTCTTGTGGGCGCGATACTTGTAATGTTAATTGCTGGAGAATATTTGTATGTGCTTTTCTCGCTGCTCGCATTCTATTTAGCCCTGTCACAGATACTCTCAGTTAAAAGGGAAGTTAAGAAAATGGAAAACAACGATTTCATGAATGTAGTCCAGGACAGGATATCTAAATTCTTTCATTTAAGAGGAGACTATTTTGACGAAAGCATAAATCGTAGGATAGAATATCTTGTAAAGAATTCTTTTATAGGCTGGATTATATCATTCTTCGCAGGACTGGGCTCAGGCCTTCTAGGAATAGGTGGCGGAGTTTTTAAGGTGTCCGCGATGAACGTTTTAATGAACGTTCCCCTTAAAGCCGCCGTAGCCACCAGCAAGTTCATGATCGGTGTAACGGCTGCAACCAGTGCGATATTATATTATGTCAGCGGTCTCCTAAATTTAGAGTATATTGCACCCGCTGCCTTAGGCACGATGCTTGGAGCAACAGTTGGTACAGCTATCATGAATAAGCTTAAAGTCAAATGGCTAAAGATTCTGTTCTTTGCTATAATGTGCTACATTGGCTACAACATGCTCGGTAAGGGTTTGCTTCTTACGGTAGGTGTACGACTACCTCTAATATCGTAGGAGTGTGATGAAAGCATGGACATTAATAGGCCAATATACCTTGCGTTAATCGGCGGGGTCATCATAAGTAGCATACTGTTCGCTATAGCGTTTGCGATAAACCTGCTTCTCCCAACGCATGAGCAAGTAGCCTACATTATCGCATTCGCTGGAGCCGGCGTACTGATTCTGACACCATACCTTAGGGTAGTTGTAGCCTTCATCGCATTTTTAGTGAACAAAGAATACAAGTTTGTCGTAATCTCGTTTCTTGTGCTACTTATTATGATGATAAGCCTTATCATGGGCCTAATATTCCACATTTCACCAAAGGGATGAAACAAAAACTTTGCAAACAGGTTCTTCAAAAATGTTTTAACGTAAACCGGTTACTGTGAAAGAAAGGTTTTTTATGTTCTGCAAAGTTTAGTATGGGTAATGAGTTTTTGTGACGTAAGTAGGTTGAGGAGGAATTTTCTAAAACTCGTTGGCCTAGGTGCCATAGTTTTTGGAGGAGCTGTAGTGATCTTACTAAAGGACCTTTTAACACCAAAGCAGCTTCCTACATCCCATTCAGAAGCGCAGTCCTACATGCTGCCTTTACCAAAATTTTCTAGCAACGTGATGTTGGAGAAGGCTATCGCCTGCAGACGTTCTATTAGAGAATATTTTGATACACCGATTACCTTCGACGCACTATCTATGCTTCTTTGGGCTGCTCAAGGTATCACAGAATTCAATTACGGTTTTAGGACATGCCCTAGTGCTGGAGGTACATATCCCTTAGAGGTTTATGTGATAGCTGGAAAGAATTGTGTGCTTTTAAATGAAGGCAACTTTCTGCCTGAAGGCTCATACAGGTACAATTGTAAAGACCATAGCATTAGTCTAGTTAAAGCAGGTGATTTACGAGATAGCCTAGCTAAGGCTTCACTGAACCAGGAATGGGTTAGAAGGGCGAGAGTTAACATAATCATATTCTCTGTCTACGAGCGGACTAATAGAGTTTATGGAGATAGAGGCTACAGGTATGTGCACATGGAATGCGGACATGTAGGCCAAAACATTTATCTTATGGCTTCAGCGCTAAGATTAGGTACAGTAGCTATCGGCGCCTTCTACGATGATGAGGTAAGGAATGTTGTTGGCGCCGGCCAAGACGAGCAACCACTCTATGTTATGCCGGTAGGGGTTCCAAAAAACTATTACGAGATTGGAGAAGAAGATTTGTCAAGGTACTATTTAAGGGTAAGGGGGGTAAGGTAGTTGTCTAGACTGAAACTATATTACATTGTTGTTGAATACACTTCTATACCACTGCTACTCTGCTTTTACCTATCCTATCTCTCAGGCAAGGGCCTTGTAAAAACCGAGTTGGTTAAAACACTCACATTCGGAATAATATCTTATCCTGCGAGCGTCTTCCTGCACACGTCTTCAGCACTGAATTTTATTTTCGCTATTCTCGTCATTTTCCATTCTGTCTCAGGACTTTGCCTATTGGTAAGTAGGAGGATAAAAGACGGGAGGATTAAGACGCTAGTGGAGACCGCCATAGTTGCAGTCATAGGGCTTTATTCGTTATTAATCTTTATCCTTCTTGAACTTTACTAGCCTAAACGATTAAAAATTTTGGGGAAAAATGTAATTAAAAATTTCTTGTAAGATGAATTCTGTGCACTACCAACCTCCAATGACGTTGAATTCCATGCTTTAGCGATCAAAATTCGAGCTAATTAAATAAGACTTCCTATCCCAATATTTTAGTAGAATGCGCATAGAGATGTTTTATTGGAAAAGTTCTGTTGAAAGATACTTTAGACCGTTGTCAGGCAATATTGCAACTATAATCTTATCTTTGCCAATCTCTTTCGCCTTCTTTAAGGCAACATACATTATTGCAGCTGAACTTAAGCCTATCAAAATTCCTTCCATTCTAGCCATGTTTCTTGCAACTTCAAAAAATCTGGTCTTTTCTGAGGGGTCAATTTCCACTATTTCATCAAACCATTCCCTTTTAAAAAGTCTAGTCGGATATGGCTCATTTGGATTTCTAAGTCCCTGAATAGAAAATCCGACTTTAGGAGTAACACCTATAACCTTTACATTCCTATTAAATTCTTTCACCCTCATAGATGTCCCTACACCTGTACCGGCGGTGCCTATTCCAACAACGATCATGTCAACCTTGCCGCCAGTCTGTTCTATTATCTCTCTTCCAGTAGTCTCATAGTGTGCTAAAATGTTTGCTGGATCACTAAACTGGTCAACACTAACATATTTTTCAGGATTTTCTTTTAGAAGTTTCTCCTTCAATTCTATAGCTCCACCTGTACCCTTTTCTCCTGGAGAAAGTATAAGCTGTGCACCGTATGCTTCAATAATCTTTCTCCTTTCTATTGAAACATTTTCTGGCATTATAAGTGTAAGCTTGTATCCTTTGAACGCGCATATCATTGCAAGAGCAATACCAGTATTGCCTGAAGTGGCCTCGAGTATTATCTTGTCTTTTTTCAGATGGCCTGCTGACTCAGCGTACTGGATAATATAGTATGCCATCCTATCCTTTACAGAACCTCCAATGTTGTACCATTCTAGTTTAGCATATAAGGTGGCATCGTTTGGACCTGTAAGCTTGTTTATCTTAATAATTGGTGTGCTGCCTATTAAGTCGAAGATATTGTTGGCTACCTTTAAGTTCATCATCAGGACAGCGTTAATTACGGTGTTATAAAATTTATTTTTTGCTAGGATATTATTTAGCCAAAAATGTATGGTGCGACAATCATTAATATAATTAGTCCAGCTAGAATAAGTGTGAGCGTATAGACGATCAGGTTAATCCACTTTTCACTTAATTTCTCACCAAATATCCTTTTGCACAAGAATTTGAAAACGATTCCTCCGTCAAGCGGATAAATTGGTAGTGCGTTAAATATTGCTAGATTAAAGTTTAGGAACCATATCCAATAAAGTAAGTTAACAAAATAATGGTAATTTGATCCCAAAAACGTTGTAGAAATATAATACTTGTAGAGTGTTTCAGAAAATGGTATTGATGTTGAAGCCCACGGTAGAGTTGGAATAAGCATGTAAACCATAACATCTCTCGAAGGAAATTTATAGACTGCACTATAGTAGTTTTCTAAAACTTCTCTAAGAGAAAGGTAACCGTGTATACCCATATAGCCTCTGCTACTGTTTTCTGGGTTAGCAGCTAGAGTGAATGTGAAATTAAGAATCTTATCCTGCCTGAGAACTGTTAGAGTCAAATTGTGGCCCGGCCTATAATATGGTTCAACAGCCTCAATGAAACTTTCTATTGTGCTAACGTTTTGTCCGTTAACGGAAGTGATTATGTCTCCAGGCATGATTCCAGACTTGTAGGCAGGCCCCTCCATGTTCATTTGAGTAATAAGAACTCCGTCTGCTATAGGATGAAGTGATGAAATAATAAGAAGTAAAAGTATTAGTGAAGCTAAGGCTGTAACAAAATTTGTTCCAGGGCCTGCTGCCAAAGCTTTTGCACTCTTTTTCAACCCAGACTTCTCTAACTCCTTATCATCTAATTCAACAAAGGCTCCTATTGGAAGAAATACTAGAAGTATTATTCCAACAAACTTTACAGGTACACCGGCAACTCTTGCTTGAACACCATGTGCAACCTCGTGAACAACCATTCCAACAAAGAGGGCTATCCACCCATAAACTATAGGCAAGTATGGATTTATTCCGGGCCATGGTAAGTTTATTGCAGGCCCAAGCTCTCTAATTACTTGACCAACAATTGGGTTTGAAATAATGTTAATGATGCTTGATATGGTAAAATAGAGTGTTATGGCTGCAAGCATTGGCAAAAATATTACAAACAGCCAGCCAGTCTTCTTAGCTATCCAAGTTCTGCTCAAACTATCCAGTAATGAGACACCCTTTTCAGTCTTAATTATTAGGAAGGGGAAACTGAACTCTTTTTTAGGCAACCCAACATTAGGTTAAAAAAATGGATATATTATCTTTCAAACTATCCTAAATTTTTTGTTAATGGTCCTAAATCCTTTTTAGTGAACTTTTTCGACCAGATGTCTGTGAGCACTTTTGAAGAACACTGTGCTAGCAAACTCTATCACTTCCGCATTGATTGTTACTACCACGCAGGCTGTTAATGCTCTAATGTCTCTTTATGCTATGCAATATTTTTGTGCCTCAAAACTGCAGTTGGGTTATCTCTTCACATTCTTCTTTCTTACATCAGCCTTTTCTAAAATTTTGTCAGGACTTTTTGTAAGCCAAAGGTATTTGAAGCATATTTTCTTGCTTGGAATAGCTTTCATAGCTCTCTCGATCATAATGTATGATATTGTACCTTCTCTAGAACTTTTGTTCCTCTTTAGAATTATACATGGAATTGGTTTTGCGTTCGCAAACACTGCCTGCCTAACTTTTGCCTCTCTAATAGCAGGTAAAGGTCTTCAATCTTATTCTGTTAGCATGGTGACGGCATTTAACGCTATAGGCTTAATTCTTGGTCCTCTGATTGGAACTTTCGGTACACTCTTTTTTGACATCCCAAAAACTTTTGCAATAGTTTCAATCATAGCAGCAGTATCTTTTCTTTTCGCTTTCCACACTGCTACAAATGTTAGCTTGGAGAGCACAAAACTCGTATCCCATAAAATTAATTTGAACGATTTTCTTTTTATTAAGGAAAAATGGTTTGTAATAAGTTCTCTCTCATATTTTGCTTATGCACTAATATATGGTACAATAATATCCTATATTCCACCTTTTGTGAAACAGAACTTTGGTTTAAACGACTATGATATTACAACGCTCTTCTTCATATTCTTTATACTCTCTTTAGTTTCAAGAGTAATATTGGTGAGGAAAAATGGTGCAGGATTTTTGAAGAAGATGTTAACGTTTTCTTTAGGTATCTCAATTTTCATGATTTCATTAATCAGCTTCTCCAACAGTTTCGAAACCTTTATACTGGAATTTGCGCTAATCGGATTAGGTCACGGATTCATATATCCTATAACAGCTCTAATTATCTCAAAAAACTCTCCCACCGAAAAACTTTACACAATTAATACTATTTATTTCACATCCTTTGATTTTGGGAACGCTGTTGGCCCCTTTATAGCTTCAATATTAGTCACATTCTTGCCTCTCAATTTAGTCTTCTTTGGAACCGCATTCATACCTCTTATAATATTTTTATTCACAATCATATATTCAAAGAATCTCAACTTCTAGGCTTATAAGGTGTGGATAAAATTATAGAAAATAGATATAAAGAACGGTTAGGAACATTTTGAGTATGTCAGTTCTAATAACTGGAGGCTGCGGACTTGTAGGTTCCCATGTCGCACATGAGCTTGTAGAAGATTATAAAATGGATAAAGTAATACTCTTTGATGTCACATATCCAAAAAATCCCCTTGTCCTAAAACATTTAGGAAATAAAATAAATTTCGTGTACGGGAACATCCTTGATTACGGTAAACTTATGGAAGTCATAAAAGAATTTGATGTTGAAGGAATAATACATACGGTAGCCTTCGTCGACTACAAGTTTGTTGTATCCAACCCTCTTTTAAGCATATTAACCAACGTTAATGGCACTCTCAATGTACTTGAACTTGCAAGAGTTAATGACCTAAAAGTTGTCTTCACAAGCTCTGGTGCCATATACGGCCAAATCGAAGGCTGTGCTAGAGAAGATATGCCCATAAAGCCTACAGACCTTTATGGTATGACAAAGGCAGCGGGAGAGATGATGGGTGAACAGTACGCGAACACATATGGTATTGAATTCATTACAACAAGGTTATACTTCTTGTATGGCCATGGTCTCTCGCAGACAGTATCTACTGTGGAAGAAGCGTTTAAGCCGCCTGTTCATCCAATAAGTGTCCTCTACCTGTTTGTTACTAAAGCATTGAAAAACGAGAAAATAAAAGTTGATAAAGGTGGCGACTCTGAACTCGATTACACTTACATTAAAGATGCGGCACATGGTGTAGTCTTAGCTTATTTAACCAAAAAGCCCCCCCACAAAGTATACAACATATCTTCAGGAAGGTCATATACTTTAAAATATCTGGCTAAAATAATTAACGAATACGTAGGTTATGATGCTATAGATGTTGGTTCAGGTCAAGTTGAAGGCTGGCCTAAGAGGGCAAAATATCTTGATATCAGTTTAGCAACTTCAGAACTCGGATATCGTCCTAGATATGGTTTAGAAAATGGTGTTAGAGAGTACATGACGATCTTGAAAAATGAAATAAAATCACAATAATTTTTAAAGAATGAGGTCGCTTAAAGAAAAATCTAAATGTCTGATTTTTGGGGAAGTGTGTATGGAAATATCAGGGTACGATAGAGTCAACGGAGTCGGTGTTAGAAATCATGTGGCTGTAATGGCAACTGTAGGCTGTGCTGGTGACGCTGCTGAGAGGATAGTGCAACTTTATCCAAAAGCGAAACTTCTTGTTCACCTTCAAGGCTGTGCTCAGACTCCACCAGACATCGAGTTAGTTGAGAAAGTGCTTGTAAATCTTGCTTTGAACCCTAATGTTTACTCCGTCCTACTTGTAAGTTTAGGCTGTGAAAGTGTTAATGTAGATAAGGTTGCAGATAAGATTTCTTCTGCAAAAAATGTTGAAGTTGTTAGGGTTCAGGAAAGGGGATTATCCAATGCTATCTCTAAAGGTTCAGAAATTGTAAAGAAAATGTGTGATGAAGCTGAAAAGGTTTCTAGAACAAAGGTGGACTTTTCCGGAATTAAAGTTGCAATAAAATGTGGCGCATCAGATTCCACGTCCGGCATAATATCTAATCCGGTTGCAGGTAGGGTCGCTGACATGATTATTAGGGAAGGTGGTACAGTAATATTCGGTGAAACAACCGAAATAATTGGCGCAGAACATATTCTAGCAAAGAGGGCTATAGATGATACTGTGGCAAGAAAGATGTTTACAGCCATCGAGGAAATGGAGAAGAGGGCCATGTCCATGGGTGTCGACATGAGAGGTGGACAGCCAACCGGAGGAAATATAAAAGGGGGTATAACAACTATAGAAGAAAAATCTTTAGGTGCAATATGTAAGACGGGAACATCTAAGCTAGTTGATGTAATAGGATATGGTGACGTTCCATCAAAAAAGGGGCTGATTTTTATGGACAGTCCAGGCCGTGAAATTGAAGCCTTGACAGGGTTTGCTGCTGGAGGTGCCCAAATAATCTTATTCACAACAGGCTTAGGCGCTCCACAAGGTTTTCCCATAGTCCCAGTTATCAAGATTTCAGGGAATCCGGAAGTCTGTGCAAGATTAAATGAACATATAGATGTTGACCTGAGCCCAGTATTCTATGGTAAAGAAAGTTTGAATGAAGCTGCTCAAAGACTTTTTAATGAGATTGTTGATGTCGCAGCATTTAAGCGAACTAAAGCCGAAATATTAGGCTATGAAAAATTTTTCAACATTTATGTGAAGGGGCCGGTGATCTGATTGAATCAAAGAAAGGCCATAATAGTTGATGAAAAAGATAATGTAGCATCCGCGCTAGCAAATCTAAGCAGAGGAGAGGATGTTGAAGTAAGCATTGGGCCGATCACATACAAGATAAAATTGGTTTCCGATATACCGTTTGGGCACAAGTTTGCTTTAAAAAGAATAGGTAAAGGAGAGTTTGTGATCAAATATGGGGAAGTTATAGGTAGAGCGACAAAAGATATTGAAGTGGGAGAACACGTTCACGTGCATAATGTTGAAAGTTTGAGGGCGAGAGGAGATCTTCAAAAAACAAGCTCCTAATCTTCAAAATTATTATATATGCAATCTTATTATGCCTAGTTATGCCAGTTAATGTCGCAGTATATGGTCTTGGTCCTATAGGATCTCTTATAGCTAAAAAGGTCTTGGAAAGAGAAGACTTGAATTTAGTAGCTGCATTCGATATCGCTCCAGAAAAGGTTGGAAAAGACTTAGGTGAAGTCCTCCAGCTGGGTAAAAAGATAGGTGTTTCAGTAGAACATGACATAAACTCTGAAACAGTATTAAAAAATAATAATGTTGACATAGTATTGCATTCCACCTCAACATATCTTGATAAAATATATCCCCAGCTAGTTAGATGTATAAAGTCAACCGCAGACATAATATCCACTTCCGAAACACTATGTAATCCATGGTACAGGTATCCAGAATTGGCTACATTAATTGACGAGCTAGCAAAAAAATATTGTGTCACAGTACTTGGAACAGGCGTGAACCCGGGCTTCATATTCGACACCCTACCCGCAACCCTAACAGCATGCTGCACCAAAGTTGAAAAAATCCATGCAATAAGATCGTTGGACGCTTCAAAAAGAAGATATTCTTTCCAAAAAAAGTATGGCTTAAGCCTATCCGTCAACGAATTTAATGAACTACTGAATAAGGGCCAGATTACAGCGCATGTCGGATACGCTGAATCCATTGACATGCTTGCTACAGCGTTAGGAATAAAACTTGATAGGATAGTGGAAGGACAGGAGCCGTTAGTTGCTGAAAAGCCGCTAAAAACCGACTACTTTAACATTTCAGTCGGCCAAGTTTCAGGAATACACGGGTACGGGATCGGGTACCTTAATGGAAAAGAGTTCATAAGAATAGAGCTTTTCGCAGAAGTTGGAAGGGAAGAGTTTGAGGAGATAAAGATAGAGGGTGAACCGCCCATAACGTGGAGAAGCTGTGGAACAGCAGGAGATATTGCAACAGCTGCCATGGTAATAAACATGATACCCAAAGTTCTAAACTCCAAGCCAGGCCTTCTCAGAATGCTTGACATCCCATTTCCTTCAGCCTTCCTGAAACTTAAGATAGGATAAGCTTACTATAATTTTCCAATCCACCTTTTTTATAAGATTCAAGATTTTTATGTAAGTAAAAAATTTCAATTGAATTAATTCTGCGCACTCTTAAATTAGGATAAGAGTGGACGGGTAAGTGTCAAATTCATGCCTAAAAGGGAAAAAGAATTCACTCAAAAAATTATCGTCACCTTTCTAACCTAACCAAAGTATATTTAACTTGTTTCCTCACCTCAAACCTTTTTCGAAGAAGGAGAACTCATTACAACAAAACAGGTAATGTCAACCTCCTAATATATTTAATCTACTCTAACTTCTCTATTCACTGCGTAGCAAAAGGAACGCATAAGCATAAATTTTATACTTTCCAGAGTTATGATGTTTGAGGTTTATGGTTAAGGCCTTTGTGATGCTGCATGTGGACCTCGGATGTGAGAAGGATGTTTTGAGAGAACTTAGGAGGATGAATGGTGTTGTTGAAGCCTATATTGTTGACGGAGTATATGATGCTGTCGTAGTGCTTGAAGCAAAAGGCTTAGAAGAGCTCAAGAAACTTATCTCGAAGGTAAGGGGCATGAATAATGTTCAATCCACACTAACCATGATAGCTGTAGAATAGTATAAGGCCCAGACTTCAACTCATGCAACAAATACAGCGTCATTTCAAAAACCCTTCCCAAATCATATTAGAAAGGATTGAAGGAGAGCATAGCAAATAGTTTTTCCCATTTTTAAGGTCTCTAGCAACATTTAAATAGATGTTTTTCCTTCAAATTTTTTGCCATGTCTGAGAAGCTTAAGAAGGAGTTTATCGAGCTCCTTGAAAGGGATAGGGAGTTCAGGTATACTGTCGCAGGATACTTGGGGCTATCGGAGATACTGAAGAGGCTTGACAGGCTAGAAGAGGGTCAGAACCGGCTATGGGAGGAGGTTAGAGGCTTGAGAGAAGACCAGAAGAAGCTTTGGGAGAACCAGAACAGGCTATGGGAGGGACAGGCTAAGCTCTGGGAGGAAGTCAAGAGCCTAAGAGAGGGACAGAACAAGTTATGGGAGGAGGTTAGGAGCCTAAGAGAGGGACAGAACAAGTTATGGGAGGAGGTTAAGAGCTTAAGAGAGGGACAGAACAGGCTGTGGGAGGGGCAGGCCAAGCTTTGGGAGGAGGTTAAGAGTTTGAGGGAGGGGCAGAATAGGTTGTGGGATGAGGTTAGGAGGATGAGAAAGTATATGGTTTCAGGGTTTAGGGACCTTAAGGCCTCTTTAGGTGTTGCTTTTGAGGATCATGCTGCATCATTTCTTGAGCTTATGCTAGAGGAGATGGGATACCCTGAGGCGAAGGTTGAGAAGAAGTTTTTCGTATGTGATGGCGAAATAGTTGAGATAAACCTTTTCTGCGAGAGGCCTCTTGTCGTGGGGGAGGCTACTGTAAGCGTGAAGGATGCTAGAGAGGCTGAAGCTGAAGTGGAGAAGCTTCTAAAGCGTGCAAAGGTTGTGGAGGAAAAATATGGTAAGCCTGAAATGATAATATTATCTGTTGCCAGACCCACGGATGAAGCTGCAAAGACATTAAAGGACCTTGCCGAAAGACACGGTATAAGGCTTATTCTCGGAAAAGAGATTGAGGAGGAGCTCACAATATAGCTACTAAAATGTGCACACTTTATTAAGCCGTAAAGCATTTTTATACGTTGTATGGAGAGGATTTACATGTCCGAGAATTCGGAAAAGGTTAGAGGTTTGATTGAAGCCTTATCCGCGTTCCTTCTGTGTTTGTTCCAATATGCGCCGGTGGCCGGCCCTTGGTTTGGCTTCATGGTTTTCCCAATAGCGTTTTACGTTTTCATATTCTTTTGGAGTCTTCCAGAATTTAGGGGGCAGCAGCTGTACCTTTTCCTCTTCGAACCAAAACTCGTGTTTGGGAGAATTGTCGCGTTAGTCGGCCTCTTAGTGTTTTTTGCGGCTTTTGTCCAGATGCTTAGAGCGCGTGGGAAAGGGCTTTTAAACGGTAGGCTTTACTCGGTTGTTAGACACCCCCAATATTTTGGAATCGTAATTTTAACTCTTGGATTAACCATTATGTCCATACAATGGTCTGGATTTAAGACTGATGTAGCTTTAGCATGGCTCATCGAAGTTTTTGGCTACATTCTGCTTGCAAGCTATGAGGAACACTACCTCTTAAAGAAATATGGAAAGGGATATGCTGAGTACAAGCAAAAAGTCCCATTTATTTTCCCGATAAGGCTAACAAAAATACCTGACCTCCTCCTCACAATACTAGTATCATTGCTAGTAGTATTCCTGCTAACTCTAATATGAGTAAGCAAGCCACCCCTACCTCAAAGTTTCTACCACGACTACGCAACAGAAACGACGAATACAGTGAAGTGTTCCTTGACGCAGAATGGCTTAAAGAGATTCTGGACATTAGAGAGACGAAATGGAAAAGCCTTGATATGGAGACGGTTTTCAACCCTTAAAGTATATGCGTTCCTCACAGCTGTCTGAATAAGGCCTTATATGGCTATAGTTTCTCTCGAAAGCTAGACCTGGGTTAAGCTTGTTTAAGTTTTTGCCAACAATAAAGTTAATAGGTTATGGAATTCCAGAAAACGTTCTAAAAAATTCCATAAAATTCCTTTAAAGGATTCCAGGCATGAAGTGTGTTAAACGGTATCGCCAGCACCTTTACTAGTATAATATAGAAGATATATGTGTGGAATCCCACCAAAAATTCCATCAGCCTATTCACTGTCAAAATACACGTGAGCCTTGCACCTTGGGCATCTGGTCTCATCCCTGTCTCCCCTGTAGAGCCATGTGAAACCGCATTTTGGACATACAGCGTTCCTTCCCTCACCCTCACCTAGCACTCCTAGACACTCGTAATCGACTTTTGGCCTTGGTATGTCAGCGAACTTGTACAAATCAAAACGCCTGTACCTGTCAAAGTACAGGAAATAGGATGGCGGCATCGTTGTAATAATCTTCCATAGCTTGACGTAAGCGAACTTGTTAAATGTTATCGTATTATCTTTTAGAAACGCCCAGGCATCGCCTCCAGCATAACGTTTAATGAAAATGTTGTCTATTTGGCTTCGAAAGTCTGAAGTCAACTGAGCTAAACGATGTGTTGAACACAATATTTTAACATAGTGTTTGCCGGTTTTCCTCAGGGCCAGCGATACAAAGGCCCTGCCTTCCTCGCTCAAAGCGTAGCCTTTACTACGTGGTGCAGCAATATCATTAAGCTCATCCAAAGCGAAAACCAATGGATACTTTTCACCATAAGATTTTCTTTGCAGGAATGAGAGCATGTCCCTCAGCAGCCGATAATAGAAGCGTCCGATCATCTTGGGTGCTTCAGGGTTAGCGAAGCTGTCGAAAACTATAACGTTCAAGGGATAGTCTCCACGATACACTGATTGAATGATTGAAGCTGGATGACGCCAATCAAATCTTTCAATAGTTACAGGAACGCTTATTTTTAGGTTAACCGGGCCCTGGGGGATAAACACCCTAACACCATTCTCGTAGTAGTAGGCTAAATAGCGGAACTCTCCACCGCCATCGTCCCTGTACAGGACAAGGGCATTATTATCTAGGAACCTTTTAACCATCGATATCAATAGCGTGGATTTACCGCTTCTGGTTATACCACAAATGCCAGCGTGGCCGGTTTCACTAAACTCATCCATGTTAAAAAATTCTTCAAGGTCCGTGTGAACGTAAGGAATGTTGGCGCCAGACAGGGTTTCCTCGCCCAACACATAATCTTGGCTTACCGGGCTATCATCCTCTTTGGGCACCAGGAACTCGTTTACTCCATATGTTTCTTCAATTAGTTCATGAACTTCATGCAAGGCTGGCTTTTCAACCACGAGATAGAAGCCGTTGTCTTCAAAGGCATAAGATATATGCATGTCATTTTTCACTAAAGTGTTTTCTTGGTTGTTATCCTCTCGCCATCCGTGCCAGAAGATGAGTTTATGGTACAGGGGCCTAAACCTTAAGCCTTCAAAGTAGAATACGGTGTAATTTTCTGCCTCTTTCAGGATGTACGCTTGCGACATTTCACTCTCGACCTCCAAAAACCAGCAATAGTGTTAGAAAGGTTAGGAACCATAACCCAAGAATTCGCATAACATTAAGTTCTATAAGCAGTTTGTTAAAGGCTACAAGCCATTCAGGCACAGGTAAAAGACCTATCATTTCTTAACAATCCTCCTTTTAACACTATTACATACTGCTTCAATTAAAAACTTTAGAAACGATGCTAGGGCAAGGCCGGCTAAAAGTAAACTTAACATTATAAAGATTGTAAGCATGACATCAAGCTCCTGGGGCAATTGCATCATTTAACCAACACCCTGGCTACAATATACGCTAAACCTAGCACAATAACCCAACCCACAACCATTTCAAGCCAACCTGGAGAATGTCCTGTGAACTCCAACAGCTTAACGTATAATGGCTGGAGATACTGCCATACTGTTAAGGCAAACGCCATTACAAGGATCCGGTAAAAGTCTTTAATCATCATTGCAGCACCTCCAACATTTTAGGCTTAGATACCATGGTGTCTTTGCCGGCAAACATATCATTTGAACTGGGGACCCCAACAGGTGCGGTGGGAGCTTTAGCTTTAGGCTTAGCAGTTTTTGGCTGCAAAAGCGTGGCCAGCTTTAAAGTCTCCCTGTAGCCTAAGCATCTGCTGAACACGTAAACCTCCTTAACCCTCTTTTTTACCGGATCCCATTTTCTAACGTAAACTTTGATTTTATAGGAATTAAATTCCTTGCAGAACATTTTTTGTTGAAGCCTACGTTTTGTGCAGAATAGGCTTCCTGGCCGATAATGGGCACAGACTTTGCAAACATACTCTTCGCCAGGGATAAGTTCAGGCATCAGCTGGCACCTCCTCCATTTCAGGAGCAGGCTTAACTACCCTAAGCTTAAGCTCCTCGTCCATGTAGCAAAGTTCACCGAGTTTCAGACACAGTTCTCCTGCGAAGTCTTCAGCCTCGGCTTTCGCCCTAAACGCCCTAGCCCAAACCCACGGCCTCTTACTTTCAAGCCCTAGGTAGAGGCGGTTGAAGAGCCTAACCTTCTTCTTAAACTCCTCTCGCCCTAAATATTCTATGATTTCAACTCTTACAACATGATAGTCTCCAGGACACTTTTGCACCGTGATCTTGAAGTTTTTTGCAGTGATAAGGGGCATTTACCTTTTCACCACCTCAAGAAGTTTTTTCATACTGTATGGCCGGTAACCGTTTCTCCTAGCATGGTCTATGAAATACTGTGTTTTCTTTTCATTATAGTCTGGTATGGCCTTGAAGACTTCATGAATTTGCTCGTCAGTGTAGCCTTTGTTTATCATTTCAAGCAGGATTGCGAACCTTTCACAGTGCTCAAGATTGCAGCCTTCCTTCGCTTTGTCTATAAGTTCCTGAATAATTGGCCGGGTCCCTGAACCTTTAAATGTGTGGGAAGGTGTTGGCTTCTTCTTTTCATTCAAGCTTTCTGCAAGCTTGTAGAGTTTAAACTGCTCCCACAATAGGCCCGGATCCAGCTCTTTTCCACTCCATCCCTGAACAATCTGGACTTGTCCGTCCAACCCTTTCTCAACAGCCTTCGAATTAAAAGTCCCAGGTATGCGGACAAGCCTGACAACATCCCCCAAAAGTTGGCGATCGCAATATCCTAGAGAAAGTTTAAGCTGGCAGAACTTTAGAAATTCTTGAAATTTTGTTGGCGGAAGCTTTGTAACTTTTACCGGCACCAGGATGTGGTAGCCTTTATAGCCCGAAAATTGAATGTAAGGCCTGAGCTCATACTCTTTCCTAATGCGCGAGTTTACTCGGCCCATAATTTTACCAGCCCTAGCTAGGTCTCCAGGGGCATCGATGTCAACAAAGATGAGGTAAAATATGCCCTGGCCCCTATCCTCCGCAGTATGCGTTTGAAGGAAACAGTCTAGCCCACCACTTTCTTCGATAAGCTCTTCAAGCTCTTCCCTGGACTTTACAATTTGCTGCCCATGAGAGAAAAGGCCCATGGCTTTCCTTGGAAAAACTACTATGCTCTCACGATCCCATAATGGTAGGAAATGGTCTAGCAACTTCATTTTAGCCCACCACTTTCTCTTGGCGTAAACTTTTCGCAGGCGGGATGGTCTGGTGTCACTACAGCCCACTCTGGGTGTAAGGAGCATTTGTTAGCTGACCACATGGCGCAATTGCCGCATTTCGGTGGAGTAGGTGGGGTATTTGATCCGGCCTTTTCCATACTCCACCATCCTGTTTCAGGTGGGGTAGGTGGAGTAAGGTGGGGTGTTTTTAATATAGGTGGGGGAAAATTTTTAGCATCATTTTTAGCATCATTTTTTACCCCCATGTTATTAAAAAGTGCCCCACCTACTCCACCCACTCCACCCGAAGTGTTAGGTGGGGTTGATGGTGGAGTATTTATAACAGTGTAATACTCCACCCGAAGTGTACTCTGCTCCTCCTCTCTTAAGGCTGCGGCCTTAAGTTCTTCAAGCTCCCGGTAGAAGGTTTCATGCTCTTCTTTCTCCTTATCCTCTTCTTTGAGCTTAATGAGGGTTTCAAGCATGTTAAGAGCTTCCTGCTTGCTTGTAAAGAACCTGTACGTCTGTGAAAAGTCAAAAGCCTCCTTCAAGCTTATGCTGTAAAGGGTTTTCCCCTGCATTAGTTTATGTCTGGCACCCATTCTATGTAGTAGGCGTCCTATTTTTTCCGGAGACCATTCTTTTTTAACAGCCTTTATTTCGTCTTCGCTTAAAACTTCCTCATAGTTTACAATGTTCTGCTGAAGCTGTTTAGCTTGGAATGTTACCTCAACCTTCTTTTCCTTTGAGAAGAGATCCCATAGGCCGCCTAAGCAGACCCTTTCAAGCTTGTAAATTTCCTCTTCTTGTTTGGCGTAGGTTTTAACAATGTAAGCTTTAACGGTTTCAAGAACCTCTTGCCCGCACAGGCTTGCGATAGCTAGGATAGGCCTCCAGCTTTCCCTCAAATGGCCTTTCAAGGTAGCCTTAGCACCATTATATTCAATTTCGTGGGCATCTGTTTCCTTCAACGCCTTAAGAAATTCGCTTGCCCTACACAATCTCGCCAAATACATTTTTTCCCTCCAGGCTTGAAAATCATGTGGCGTAGGCTCCCTTTTAGCAGGATCCGGCCTCTGCTTCATGTAAAAGAATATGGTCCTGCTTATGTCCGCCTCCCCTCCCCCAAGTTCTGTTGGAAGCTCTGTTGCAGCAAAAACTACCGGAGCATACGTTTCATATAATGATAAAATAAACTCCTCCCTCGAGCCTCTCTCCATTCTTGGAACCTTGAAACCTCTCTTGTAGGCTGTCCTCAAAAGCTTCCAAAAGTGTCCGCCAACAACAGCCTCATCTATCCCTAGCGTGGGCTTGTATGCTTCGTTGATCCTGTAAAATGAGGCATCAGAAGGGTCTGTTACCTGAAAACCGTGCCGAGACATGTAGGTAAAGGTCATGCAACCCCTTGATTTGCCAAAGCCGGTTGGTGCATAAAAGTACACGAATGGGAAGACCCATAGCAGGTCTGCAAAATATGTTCCCATGATCCAGCATATGCCAATAGCATAGTAGGCTGGTTCAAAGCTGAAGTCCAGCCATTTAGACATCTCCTCTTTCGCTTCCCTGTAAAGTTCTGGGAAAGTTGGGGCTGAAGCTCCTTCAACAAAAGCTTTTAAGACCTTAACATCAGATAAAGTTTCCAAGGGTGTTACGGCTCTTGTTTTCATCATTATAAGCGCTTTTCTTCCTTCAACATCAAGTGTTTTAAGGAAACGTGGGCTGTTTATACTCCTTTCAACAAGAGAACCATCCCTGTACTTTGCAATTGCAACAACCGGTTCAACCGTTTCAACCTCAAAAGGTTCGTCCCCATCAACCTTTTTTAGGAGGGCGTAAGCGTAGCTTAGCTCTCCAACCACAATTTCATGCTCTCCTGCATAGGCTAGGCTTGCAACATCAAGCCTAATACCATCACTTTCCAAAATCTTAACCTGCGTCTTTCCTTTCTCATCTTGAAAGACAAAGAGGGGTTTTCTTTCCTCAACACCCTCTTCAACCCTTTCCTGTGCAAGATAATTTTCAAATGAAATGTTAAATTGCCTTAGAAGTTCACCTTTTTCTTCGTTTGTAAGCTCTAGGCCCGCCTCCTTGAAAAGCTTTAGAAGATCGTTGAAAGTGGACTGTGGCTTTTTCAAGTCTAGGCCGGCCCGAACCCTGAAGCCATGAACTTCCGCTACCACATGGTGGCCTTCTATTTTAACAGCGACTTTAGAGAATGCTTGGCTCACACTTCCCCACCTCTTGTTGCGGCAAGTTCCAAAATTTGTTTGAGCAATTTTTCAACCTCAGCCCTTGGAACCACTTTTTGGCAAATTGTGCGATACTTGCAGATTTTACATACAGCCTGATTTTTACTGTACTGGCCAATACAGCCGGGAAGGCTGTCAAGGCTGCTGTTGACCATTGCTTTCAGCCTCTTCAAAAAGCTCTTTTTTCGCCTTCTCAAGCGAAGTAGTTAAAATCGAAAGACGTTGAAGTTCCTGGTATATCAGCATGCGGACGTACTCACTTTCATTCATTTGTTGGCTGTTCGCGAGTTTTTTCACTATCTCTTTTATTCTAGGCGGAAGCCTAAGACCTAAAAACGTGGATTTGTTCACCATTTCTTAATCACTTATAGCACAGATGTAAAACTATATAAATATGGTATGTTATACCTTAGTATGGTGATGCCATACTATGATATACCATAATTTGGGTAAGCTTGAAACAAGCATATTAAAGACACTGCTTAAAAAACCAGGCCTATTTATACAAAAAATCGCTGAACAAACCAGAAGCGATTACAAGAGCGTGCACACGGCTGTCAAAAGGCTTGAAGATAAAGGCTACGTTGAAAAGGCGGGCACAAAGTTAACCCTAAAAGGTCGCTTGGAGCACACTTGGCGGCTCTCACAAAAGGGTGTAGCTTATCTTATTGCAACCGGCCAAGCTTCGCTTAATGATGCTGCACAAAACTATTTTGATAAGGAAATTTTGCAGGCAGCTTTCGAGCTTGCACCACTTGTAGGCGAACAGGCCTTTGAAAAGATCGTTAGAAAAGGCTTTGGCCTATACCTTCTCGCCTTAAACGACAAACAGAAAATATTGCCTAAAGAGGCTTTAAAATATTTGGTGGCTGCCTTCGCAGGCTGGCTTTTCACATACGGCCAGGTAGAGCTTGAACCCACAGTTAAAGCAAATAACCGTTTTACTGAAATATATAAAAGGCTGCTTCAACTTAAACAAAAATATCTGCCTCCCTAAGAATACGTGTCAAGGCTGTCAACCCTGTCAGGGGCCCCGTATATATTTAATTCTGCTAAATGGTGGTAGATATCTACCAGATGTTTTGAAGCTTATTGGTTTGTTAAACGGTGTTAAGCGCCTACCAGATGTTTTGAATTTTGAAGCCA